>Ga0310123_10000115_pt1 | contig 67728 bp, 65 predicted proteins | sample CB6_AW_1057_MG_FD_203505 | JGI IMG/M metagenome (GOLD analysis project Ga0310123, IMG submission 203505) | Marine microbial communities from Western Arctic Ocean, Canada - CB6_AW_1057 | ecosystem: Environmental > Aquatic > Marine > Oceanic | place: Canada: Western Arctic Ocean | collected...
AGTGTGTTTTAACCAATCTTTATCATTTCTATCTTTAATATCTGTTCGAAAGTGAGCTCCCCTACTTTCTTTTCTTGTAAGAGCGCCGAGCACTATTGATTCTGCACAATCTATCATATATCCCAATTCTAGAGCAAATAATAAATCAGTATTATAAACTTTACCTTTATTCTCAACTACAAGAGAATCTCGATACTTTATTTTACTTTCTTCTACGATTTTTTTTGCATATTCCATTGATTTTTGATCTCTAAAAACTCCGATTCCTTCGGTCATTGCCTTAGCCATAGTATTTCTTATTTCAGAGGTACGAAATTTTCCTTTATTATTCAATATTTTCTTTATTCTATTAAGGTCTTTTTCGACATGTTCATTAGTCAAAATCTTACTGTCTTTAACCGTTTTTACATATTCAGATGCCTTACTCGCCGAACGTCTTCCAAATACAACAGTGTCTAACAATGAATTAGCACCAAGTCTATTAGCTCCATGTACACTTACATTCGCACATTCTCCAGCTGCATAGAGTCCTGGAACTCCTGTCTCTCCATTTACATCTGTTTTAATCCCTCCCATAATATAATGCATCCCAGGTCTAATTGGAACTGGTTTTTCGGACATATCTATCCCCAAAAATTCAACAGAAACTTCCTGTAAATACCCTAATCTACTTTCAATAAAATCTTTTCCTAAGTGTCTTAAATCCAATAGAACATTGCCGTCAATTCCTCTTCCTTCATTAATCTCAGTTTGTTCAGCCCTAGAAACAACGTCTCTACTTGCCAATTCCATATAGTCTGGTGCGTATTTTTCCATAAATCTATCACCTTCAGAATTAAACAAATAAGCACCTTCTCCTCTAGCTGCTTCAGACATTAAAATACCAGTCCTTGCCAAAGTAGTAGGGTGATATTGAATCATTTCCATGTCCATTAAACCAGCACCATTATTCCACGCCAATGATAATCCATCACCTGTACAAATCAATGCATTAGTTGATGGTTCAAATACTCTTCCAGCTCCTCCTGCAGCTATTACAACTGCTTTAGCGCTGATTGCCTCCAATTCACCAGTTTTCAGATCAAGAGCAACTACACCTTTAACTACTCCGTCTTCATTAATTAATGACGTAACAAACCATTCTTCATATACTTGCAATCCTAATTTTAAAGACTGTTCATACAAAACATGTAATAAAGCAGAGCCAGTAATTGCACCTACAAAAAATGTTCGTGCTACCTTCTGTCCACCGAATCTTCTAGTCCCTAGTTTGCCATCTTCTCCTCTAGAAAAAATGACGCCCATTCTTTCTAATTCTAAAACGGCATCTCCAGCTTCTTGACTCATAATCTCAACAGCATCTTGATCAGCTAAATAATCACTCCCTTTAATAGTATCTAAAGCGTGTCCTTTCCAATCATCACCTCTATCAGTTAAAGGTGCATTTATTCCTCCTTGTGCAGCATTTGAATGACTTCTGACAGGATGAACTTTTGTTATAACGGCGACTTTCAAACCCATACGTTGAGCTTCTACTGCACAACGAAGACCAGCCAAACCAGCTCCCACTATTAATAAATCATGATCGTACATTTTTTTTCCTTATAAAATATATTTTAAAGTAGAGATTTATACAAAAGCAAAGCACAAATAGTACTTTGATCAACAATTATTTGTTTAGTTATTAAATCTAAGGCATTATCTAAAGAATATTTCTCTAAATAAATCTCTTCATCTTCATCAGGCAGTAAAGCAGATTCAAATAAATTTTCTGCTAAAAAAAATTCTGTTTTTTCAGAACTATATCCTGGAGCAACAAAATAAGATCCCAAAGACGAATATTTTTTTGCTCTAAATCCTGTTTCTTCTCTAAATTCTCTATCGGCTGCTTCAATAGAATTTTCATTTATCTCTAAAGTTCCAGAAGGAAGTTCTAAAGTATAGGTTTTTACCGGCTGTCTCCATTGTTTTACGAATAATATTTTTTCATCTAGAAATGAAAGGATAAGTACTGAACCTGGATGATTTACATAATCTTTTACAATATTTGTTTTTCGAGTAATATTATATTTTTCTCTTATTATATGAATAGAATCTGAATCATAAACCTTTTTATTATCTGGATTTGGAAACTTAATCATTTCAAGATTCTAACTGATTACCCTTCTTAATTCCAAGTTTTTCCGAAATGTTGGCCCAATAACTGTTCATAGAATTTTTCCTTAAAAATTTTGCCTTTGTTTTTGAAATAAAAATATTCACTGAATCTCTGTTTTTTAATTCATGCTCTATGAATCCATCTATACTTATCAAGGCATCTTTTTGTGTAGACAATGTAATTTTACAAATAGATGTAGGATTAATTATGACTCCTCCAAATTGACTCATATGAGTTGCTATTGGCTTTATAAAATAATGACTGGAATTAGGATCTATAACTGGGCCACCTAATGCTAATGTATAACCAGTCGAACCTGTGGCAGAAGCAACAACTACCCCATCTCCTCTATAAGTAGCTAAATGAGCTCCATCTATTTCAGTGATCGTTTCTATTAACGAAGTAGATGTTCCTCTCGCAATAACAATATCATTAAGAGCTTTATAATTGTAATGATCTTTTCCTATTTTAAAGTCTACTTCAATCAATGCCCTTTCTTCGATTCTAATTTTTTCATCCAAATATAATTCAAAATCTTTTAAGGCATCGTTTCCATCAATATCTGTCATGAACCCTACTCTTCCCATATTTATCCCTAAAACTGGTACATCATGCTTAATAGCTAAAGAAACTGCACGAAGAATGGTTCCATCACCACCGATCGCAACAACAAGATCAACATCTGAATTATCATTGTAATCTAAATTGTCAATTTTCTTCCAATTTAATTTACTATATTTTTCTGACAAAGAATCCGCCAAATTAAAGGCTTCCTCAGAGTCCGGATTTATAACTGTGAAAATATATTTATACATACTTTTATAGTACTAAATTTTTTTATAATTTTGAAATCACTTCATCTACCACTGATAACAATATTCCTGGGAAAATTCCTAAAGTTAATATACCAGCTGAGGTGATTAGTGAAAAAAACAAATAACTGAATCCACTATTATCAGATTTTTTTACTTCGTCCGTTGAAATAAATATATTACGAAGTAATCCGAGATAGTAATAAGCGGACACAAATGAGTTTATTACACCTATAATAGCCAACCACAATAACCCATTATTTATAGCGGAACCAAATACCAAAACTTTCCCCATAAATCCTGCGGTTGCTGGTATACCTAACAAGCTTAAAATACCTAAAGAAAAAACAATAGAGACTAAAGGATATTGGTGAAACATTCCTTTTAATGAATCTATAGAAGTTGAAGAAGAAATATTAATCATATATTGAAATGAAAAGAAAATAGTAAGATTACTCATTGCATATCCAAGGATATAAAAAATTGTAGTAGACGCTGCCGATGAAGTAGATATTAAAGCAACTACACCTATTAACATGTAGCCTGCGTGTGCAATAGTAGAATAAGCCAAAAGTCTTTTAAGATCTTTTTGAATCAATGCACCAAAATTTCCAATTGTCATTGATATTACAGATATTACGGATAGAAAAATAATAATATTGTTTTTATCAAATTCATAAGAAAAGATATGCATAAATATTCTAATAATTAACGCAAATCCAGCGATTTTTGAAACTGTGGATAGATATGTAACTATTGGCATAGGTGAACCTTGGTAAGTATCTGGAGTCCACATGTGCCATGGTGCTATTGAAAGTTTAAAAGCGACCCCTATAAATAAAAATACCAAACCTATAATAAGTGATGGAGAAATAGTTGAAATTTGAATATTCATTAGTTCTAAGGACCCAGTAGATCCATATAAATACACTAGACCAAAAAGAAAAATTCCAGTTGAAAAAGAAGTTAAAATCAAATATTTAAAAGATGCTTCCAAACTAAATTTCCCTCTCCCAAAAGCTATCAATGCAATTATAGGTAAAGAAGCTAGCTCCAATGACAAATAAATAGTAATGAAATCAACAGACATAACAACAAAGGTTGAGCCTATTAGTGATAATATTAACAAACTTAAAAATTCTGAAATAAAATTGATTTTTCTAAGAATATAATCTGAAAATGCAAGGATAATCACTAATGATACTAAATTCAAAGTCAAAGCAAATAAAATATAAAACTTATCAAAAATAAGGGTTTCAAAAAATACTTTTTGTCCAGTCTCCAAAAAAATCCACTGATAAATTAAGACCCCTGAAGAAATAGCTAATCCTAAACTTGATAAATAAATTAGAAGAATTTTATTTTTTAAATAGAAATCTATAATCAAAACAGCCAAAGCTAAAAATATCAGAATCAAGGGAGAAATTATAAAGTTTAAATCAGAAAAAAACATTATTTTATAATCTCCTTAATTCCCAAATCAAAAAAACTTAAAAATAATCTTGGCCAAATACCAATTAGAAATATAGGTATTGTCAAAATAAATGCAGGTAACAAATCAAGTAATGTACCATCCGATAATTCTTCATATTTATAAGTTTGATCTTTATTTAATAATTTATTTTTACCGAATAATGATCTTTGCATCATCCATAGAATATATCCAGCAGCCAAAACAACTCCGAATGCAGAAATGATAGTGTAAATAGGGAAAATCTTAAATGTCCCCATAAAAATAATTATCTCAGAAACAAATCCTGATAATCCTGGAAGTCCTAGAGATGCTAAACCGGAAATCATAAAGAAAACTGCAATGATAGGCATTTTATTTGTTAAAGATCCCAATTTGTTAATATCTCTTGTATGAGTTCTATCGTATATAAGCCCTACAGTCAAAAAAGATAATCCAGTTATGGTTCCATGAGTAAACATTTGCAACGCTGAACCATTTAAAGCGGCATTAGAAAAATTAATTCCATTCCCTATTGCAGAAAAACCTAACAGAACATACCCCATATGACTTATAGATGAATATGCAATTAATCGTTTTAAATCAGTTTGTCTCAAAGTTACAATAGCTCCGTAAATTATGGAGACGGTTCCTAAAATTGCTAGTAAATGAGAAGCATCGAAAATAGTAAAACCTTTAGTTTGTTGAAAAAACCCTAGATTTATTCTGAATAAACCATACCCAGCCATTTTCAAAAGTACACCTGCTAACATTATAGAAACTGCTGTAGGTGCATCAGTATGAGCATCTGGTAACCAATTATGTAATGGCCAGAGTGGCAATTTTACTGCAAACGCAATAAAAAAGAAAAAGAAAATGATAGATGCAGGAACTATCAAATTTTTTCCAGATATCAAATCAGGAATACCAATTATGTTTAAATCTGGAATAGAAACCATTGATAAGCTGCTAATAGAATCTGATGCAAATAAAGCTAAAATAGCTAGTAGCATAAAAGCTCCTCCTGCAAGGGTAAATATAACAAATTTAATTGCAGAATACTCTTTCCTACCAGAACCCCATATTCCAATCAACATATACATTGGAATCAATTCAAATTCAAAAAAAATAAAAAATAGAAGCAAATCTAAAGATGTGAAAACACCTAGTACGCTCGTCTCTAATAATAAAAGCCATATAAAATATTCTTTTACTCTTTTCTTTATACGAAATGATGAAATAATAGCCACCATAGATAAGAGTCCAGTCAATAAAACTAAAGGTGCAGACAAACCATCTATTCCCAAAATATAGGAGGATTTAATATTAATCGTGCTGATCCATGCAAAGTGATCTACAAATTGAATTCCACCTAAATCTTTATCATAGGTAATAAATAAATAGGCAGACATTATAAACGTAATTATTGAGGAAAATATAGATATATTAATTATCTTATTTTTAGATTTAAAGAATAATAGTATTACTGCAGTAAGTGCAGGTAAAAAAACAATTAATGTTAAAAAATAATCAAACATACATTCATCCTAAAAGTATCAATAGTAGTACAGAAACAATACCGCTCAAAATCATAATAAGACCATAAGAATGAATTTGTCCATCCTGTAATTTTAAAGAATTCAATCCAAATCTATAACTTAAACTTGAAAGTAATATATTTATTTGATCAAATATATTATTATCAATCCAAGCTACAGACCTACAAATAGTTTCATAAAATATATTTTCAACGATAACTTTTTCATATAAATAATCAATGAAATATTTTTTATCAAGTAAATAATTTATTTTTTTCATTAAGCTATTTTTATAAATTTCAGTTTTCGATTTATAGGTATTTAATGCAAATAACGATCCTATCAATGCCATAAAAGTAGATAATAAAGCAATGCTAAAGTTAAAACTATGTGTACCATGATAATGATAAATTTCTAAGCTTTTTTCTACAAATTCAGAAAAAGCATGTTTATTAATAAAGATTAAATCAAAAAAAACAGGATTAACAACATATCCTATAAAAATAGCAAAAAATGACAAAACAATTAGTGGATATGTCATAAATTTCGGAGATTCTTCTAAATGTACGTTTTGAACTGTTTCAGGTACCTCAATATTATTCGATTTTAGGACTTTTCTCTCCTCATCTCCTCCTCCTCTAAATGATCCATAGAATGTCAATGAAATTGTTCTAAACATATAAAACGCGGTCATAAAAGCAACAATCAATCCTATTAACAAAAATAAATAACCAAAGAAGCCTCCATGATTAAACGTAGAAAGAATAATTTCATCTTTGGACCAAAATCCTGATAAAGGGAAAATTCCAGCGAGTGAAACCCCACAAATTAACATTGAATAATATGTTAATTTCATTTTAGATTGTAACCCTCCCATAAATTTCATATTAAATGTTCCACTTGCATGATGAACTGAACCAGCACATAAAAATAATCCCGCTTTAAAAAATGCATGTGTAAATAAATGAAATATTGCGGCAGAATAAGCACCCAATCCTAAGGCCATAACCATATATCCTAATTGAGAAATTGTAGAATAAGCAAGAACTCTTTTTATATCGGTTGAAGTTAATCCCATAGTCGCTGCTATCAAGGAAGTTATAGCACCAATTGAGGCAATTAAAATCATTAACTGAGAATGATCAAATAATGGGAACAACCTAGCTATAAGAAAAACACCTGCAGTTACCATAGTCGCTGAATGAATCAAAGCTGAAACAGAAGTTGGACCTTCCATAGCATCTGGAAGCCAACTATGCAAAGGGAATTGAGCAGATTTTCCAATTGCACCAAACAAAAATCCCAGCGAAGCAATAGTAGCAATTTTTGTTGAAATAGCCCCAGCTTCAATCATTTTATAAAGTTCTATAATATCTAGTGAAGCTGGGTTAAAATTGAAAAGATAAATAATAGAAAAAAGAAACCCGAAATCACCAAATCTAGTCATAATAAATGCTTTTTTGGCTGCTATTGTAGCGGATGATCTATTAAACCAAAATCCTATCAATAAATATGAAGTAATACCCACCAATTCCCAAAATATAAAAAGTTGTAGTATATTTCTAGACATTACAAGACCTAACATAGAGCCTGTAAATAAAGACATATATGCAAAATATCTAGTATAACTTTTATCTCCGTGCATATATCCAAGTGAATAAATTTGAACCAAAAACGAAATTCCTGATACTACTACCATCATAATGCTGGTCAAAGGGTCGATTAATAACCCAAAAGTTATATTTAAATCAAATAAATTTAACCAGGTTAAATTTATTTGATTGGTAACCCCACTTGGATTAAACAGAATAATAAGTGAGAATATAAGACTAATTCCGATAAATAAAGAATTAATATATCCAGAAATTATACTCTCAGAACCAAATAAAATTCTAACTATTGTGGAGTTGATAAAAAATCCTACAAAAGGAACAATTAAAACAATTAATGCCATCAGCTCTATCAAAAAACCACCTCGTAAATTAAATTTTTCTTATGATTTCATCTGCCACATGCTCTCTACCTTTGGGTACCAAAATTCTAAACATAGAGAATTCAGACCAGCTTAACAATCCTTCTTCGGGTATGATTTTAGTAGGAAGACCTTCTGATTCCAACAAGTTTTTCCAAGATTCAGCAATAGACAAATATTTTACTTTTTTATAATCGATCCACATTTCTAATTCTTCATTTCTGATAGATCATTCAATTCTATCGTAGACTTAAATTTTCCTAATGCTAATACCAATGCCAAAGCCAGAGCTGTTTCACCAGCAGCTACACTAATAATAAATATTCCAAGAATATGTCCTGCAAAAATTGAATATAAGCCTTCTAAAGAGAGCTCACTTAACAATAATGTGTAGTAGATTGTATACCTTGAGAATGCTATAAGTGCTAAAACAACAGAGTTAAATATTAACTCTAGAGACATTAAAGTAATAACAATATTTTTTCTAGTTAATAATCCAAATATACCTATTGAGAAAAGGGCTGAAGAAAAAATTAAAACAATAGTTAAACTCATAGTAATTCCTCCATTTCATCGTCATTTTCAATAGTATTCTTTGTGATTGCAATAGATCCAATTACACATGAAACAATTATTAATCCTATAAGCTGCAAAGAAATAAAGTATTTGGTAGTTAATAAAGTGCCTATGGGAATAATCGAATTATTATAAACTCCATTATGAATTTCCTTTGGAGGAGTTTCTTTTGAAACAATCGTAATATTTTTGTTTTCATTTAAACTATATTCTTCAAATAACGCAGCTTTTATTTTTGGTTCATTTAATTTGTCGACGGTCTGCCAATCGGTTGAAAAAATTACAAATAATAACACAAAAAAAGTCAACAAAGAAATGAAAGTGGAAACAAAAAAATTCACTCCTATAATCGAAGTAGAACCTGTTTGTAAGTCCTTAACTAACAAAACTGAAAAAGCCATCAAAACAGAAACAGCACCAACATAAACCAAAATTTGAACAGTACCTAAAAATTCAGCATTAATCGCAAAATAAACCACTGCAACACATAAAAAATTAAAAGATAATGCAATAGCAGATCTGAACACATTCGATTGCATAACAACTATTAAAGAACAAATGGTTCCTATACTTGCAATTAGTATCAAAAAAATATTTATAAAAGAATTACTCACTTTTACTCCTCTTATTTACCCAATTATTCTTCATATCTTCATAAGTAGGTTTTTCATGCCTCCCTGCCTTTTTGGAATCAGGTAATGATTCTTTCCAAGGATCATATTCAGCAGATTCAAACTGAGGTCTGAACCAACTACTGGGATTTTTTTCCTGAGATATTAAAGTTTCTTTATCTAAAACCAAATCATCTCTTATATAAGTTGATTTTTCAAAATCAGTACCCATATGTAAAGCATCGTAGGGACATGCTTCTACACATAACCCACAAAACATACATCTTCCCGTATCTATTGAAAATTTATCTATTTCATAATTTTCGCCTGCTTTTAAATTTTCTCCACCTGGGTGAGTTTCAATTTCTATAATTCCTAATGGACAATATTTAGCGCATGATGCACAAGCGGTACATCTATCTTCGTACCAAACAAACTCATTACCTCTAAAACGTGAAAATTGTTCAATTTTAACAGGTATTTTTACATAATTAAGTATTGCTAAAAAGAAATTCTTTCTTTCATCTAAAAATATCCTTAATATTGACTTGTTTCGAAATTTTGCATATTCAAATATACCAGCTCTTTTATCTGGGTACTGTATGGTAAAAATTGGCCCAAATAGATTCCTTAGTGTTACGAATAAACCTCTTATTAATCCAAAACCAAGCATTAAGATCCTTCCTTTTCAAATTTAGGCTTTGCTGACCCAACTGGATAATTTTGATTATTAAAATTAGTTACTTTATAATCACTAGTTTTTAAAACCTTTGCAACAATGAAAATAAATGGTACTACAAATACCCAATTGGCTATAGTTATATATATTAATCTGTTATCAGTTCCCTCCGGCCAAATTATAACTACAATTGAAGTTACAACTATATTAATTAATGTCAATTCAAATAAACCTTTCCATGCAAGATTTAATACTTGATCTATTCTGAATCGTGGCCACGTAGCCCTAATCCATATGATCATAAACAGCACTGCGACAACCTTAAATGTAAACCAAATAATAGAAGGTAAAAATGGACCATTTGGTCCACCTAAAAACAATGTTGTGAAAACGGATGCAGTAGCTATAGCAGCAGCAAATTCTCCTAAATAAAATAAACCCCATTTCATTCCTGAATAATCATTTTGGTATCCAGCAGCTAATTCTGACTCTGCCTCAGTTAAATCAAAAGGAGTTCTGTTTATTTCTGCTAAAGATCCTAGAAAGAAGACAAAAGCAGCTACAGGTTGAATAATAATAAAAGGTATTGTTTGATAGGATACTATGTCTAAAACGGACATTGATTCAGTAATTAAAAGGATCCCTACTAATGATAATCCTACTGGTATCTCATAAGAAATAAGCATTGCTACCGATCTAAGAGCGGAAAAAATAGCTATACGATTTGCTGATGCCCAGGCAGCACAAATTATTGATAATCCACTTATAGAAGTTACTGCCAAAATGAAAAGCAAACTTACGTTTATGTTAACAGCATATAATCCAATGGCAAAAGGGATAACAGAAAAAATTATAAAAACAGGTATCAACAAAAGTAATGGCGCTAAATTAAAAATATACTTGTCAGCCTCTTCTGGTACTATGTCTTCTTTAAACATAACTTTTACTGCGTCAGCAGTAGAAACCAGTATTCCTCTAGGCCCCCATCGGTTAGGTCCAGAACGTTGTTGAAACCTACCTAATAATCTTCTTTCACCCCATATTAATATCAGCACACCAACCAAAACTGCATTGATAATAATAAATGCAATAATTAAACCTGAAAACACAAAGATAATCTCTTTTATCAAAAAAGAATTTGGAAGAAAAAATTCTAGAATTCTATATATATTTTCATAAACAAAATTCAACATTATCTATCCACTTCTCCCATATTTATATCAATACTGCCAAAGGTAACAAATAAATCCCCAAAGAGAGTTCCAACAAGCATATCTTTTAAAAGTGTCAAATTGATTAAAGATGATGACCTTACATGCCATCGATAAGGTGCTATAGAGCCATCAGATACTAAATAAAACCCTAGTTCACCTTTTGAACCTTCAATGGCAACATAACAATCACCCAAAGGCGGTTTTAATAGGTCTGGGACTTCATCATGATGTGGCCTAACTAATCCAGGTTGAATATGTTTTTTACATTGTTCAACAATTTTTAAACTCTCACGAATTTCTTGTACCCTCAATAAATATCTAGCATAATTGTCCCCTGCTTGATGAATTGGGATATCAAATTCTACATCATCATAATAATCATAAGAATCTCTTTTTCTCAAATCCCAATCTACCCCAGTGGATCTTAATATAGGACCAGTTATAGATGCATCAATCGCATCCTTTGATGATAAGACTGCTATCCCTTTTGTTCTTGAAAATATTATCTCATTAGAAGTTATCAATTTTTCTAGTTCATCAATAGATTTTGGGAAAGAAGTTATAAAAGAATCGAGAACATCCCAGAACACTGAAGGTGCATCCATAAAAACACCTCCTGGGCGAACGTAAGAGTTTGTTATTCTTGCTCCGCACAACATTTCAAACATTTGTAAAATTTTTTCTCTTTCTCTCATCGCGTAAGTTAAAGGGGTTCCCCACGCTCCAAGATCTTGTATTAAGAATCCTATAGCCACTAAATGACTAGCTATACGTTGCAATTCAGAAGCTATCATTCTAAGCCAGACTCCTCTAGGCTTTGGATTAATTCCACACAATTTTTCAACTGCTAAAATATATCCTTGATTGTTAAGCATTGAAGAAACATAATCCATTCGATCTGTTAATGTAACTACTTGAGTATACGTTCTTTCTTCAGCTAATTTTTCACTCCCTCTGTGAAGATAACCAAATATCGGTTCAACATCTATTATAGTTTCTCCATCAAAAGTAACTCTCATACGAAAAACTCCGTGTGTTGAAGGATGTTGAGGGCCTAAATTAATAGTTATTGGTTCACTTCTAATTGCCATTACTTAACCTCTTTTTTTTCAACTAATGATTGATCATTAGTAATGAAGTCTTTTCTTAGAGGATGTCCTGGGAATCCTTCCCAAAGAAGTATTCTTTTTAAATTCGGGTGATTTATAAATTCAATTCCCATTAAATCATAAATTTCACGTTCTTGAAAATCTGCTCCACGCCAAATGTTATACACACTATCAATTTTAGGAGTAGATTTTCTCCCATATCCCAATTTTACTTTTACAGTTGCTTTACCTAAAGTTATTATGGACTTTAATTGATATACAACTTCAAAATGGTCAATATAATCTACTGCTGTTATTGATGAAAGCAAATCAAAAGAAAATCCAGATGTTTCTTTCAAAAATTTCAGTACTTCATATACTTTCTCTGGATTAATATAAACATCTTTCTCATTTGAAGCTACAACACTATCTTTAATCTTCAAACTTATTTCATTAGATAGCACTGTCCCATTCCAAGTTTTCAAGATCTAAACTCCTCCAGCTTTTTTACCAGCTAAACTATATCTTTTTATTTTTTCGTGTAACTGCATAATTCCATATAGCAAAGCATCAGGTCGAGGAGGACAACCAGGAACATACACATCAACAGGAACAATATGATTAACACCTGGTACAACTGAATAACTTTCATAATAAGGTCCACCAGATGTTGCGCATACACCCATTGAAATTACCCATTTTGGTTCTGCCATTTGATCATAAAGCCTTCTTAAAGGAACAGCCATTTTCCAAGTTACAGTACCTGCAACGATCATTAAATCTGCCTGTCTTGGAGTTGCTCTAAAAACTTCCATCCCAAATCTAGAGATATCGAATCTACTCATTGCGGTAGCTATCATTTCAAAAGCACAACAAGCTAAACCAAATTGTAAGGGGAAGAGACTTGATTTTCTAGCCCAATTAATTAAATGGTCGACAGAAGAAATCATTATGTTTTTATCTAAGTCTTCTTGATCCAAAATGGGTTCACTATATGGAGTCAAATGTGTAGATTTCATGTCATTAATTAGCTCTCCCTCATTTTTATCAAGATCGGAAGTTGTACTATAAAGAGGAATTTTTTCTATTTTATCCATTCTAAACAACCTTTCAGCCATACGTAAATAAATGCAATAGTTAATACAAATAACAAAAATAAAACTCCAACAAACGGAAGAAGTCCCCATTCTGAAGAAATATAACCATGAGCTACAGCCCAAGGGAAAATTAAAATAGTTTCCACATCGAAAGCAACAAATAACAAGGCATAATAAAAATATCCAAAACTAAACCTAGATGGCTTATCACTAAAGGCGGGATGCCCACCCTCATATGCTGTTGTTTTTACTTCATTGTATTTTTGTGGCCTGATTCCAATTTTCATAGAAAATTTAGCAGTTAATAACATTCCTGCAGGAACCAAACAAGATAACAAAACAAACAATAACAACAAACTATATTGATTTATATAATTTTCTATCATCAATACAAAATCGAACTTCTATTTCTTTAGGTTTAAAATCAACTGAAAAAGTTAAACTTTCGTTAGGGATTCAAGCATATTAATGACTTTTGCCTTTAATTCTTTTGCTTCCATTATATCTGGAGATTTCCCCTGCTCTTTCTTATCCCACAAGACTTGATTGTCAACAGTGACTTTAAACGCTCCAGCAACTCCCGGCTTAAGAGAAATTGCTATAGCAGTACCTGCTGCTTGAAAAAGTTCACTTGTCATCCATGCTGCCAAATTAGCATAACCGCAGGGAACGCAATATTCTATTTCTGCTTCCATTTTCCAATCAGCCATGATTCACCTCTCTTCACTAAGATTAATACTTAAATTTTTACATTCTATTACAATTTACTATAATCTTTTAAAAGGTAAAGAAAATAAAGATAATAATATTGATATTATGAAAGATCATATTGAACTAAAGAGTGTGGTTAGAGAAGATATTCCTAGAATAATTAATTGGTTAAATAACACTGAAGTAATAGATAATTGGTTTGGTAGATATACATATGGGCAGCCTGCACACTTGGGTTATGAACCAGAAAAAATGATTGACGCAAATGAAAATCAATGGAATGAAGTTTTCCATGACCCACATCATGAACCTCATAGATCAATTTTTTCAATTTATCTTAAAAAGACCCATTTAGGTGAAGCTCAGTTATCTATTGATGAATCTTTGGGTGATGCACAAATTTCTATCCTTATAGGAGATCCTACCAATTGGCACAAAGGGTATGGAACACAAACAGCTATTGCTTTATTGGAACATATTTTTGTACACTTAAATCTTCACAGAGCTTGGGTTGATATACCTGAATATAATACAAAAGCCTACAAAATGTTTGAAGGATTAGGATTTACCCATGAGGGAACATTAAGAAAGAGTCGGCCTCACAAAGGATCAAGACATAATTCATACATTATGGGAGTTATTCTTGATGAATATAATGAAAAATTTTCTGATTTTGATATACAAAGCCATGTTATTGAATGGGATAATCCACTTTAGTCATCCAAATAATAATCTCGCAAAGTGTCAAGATACTTATAAGCAGAACCTGTATTCAAAATAACAACTTTATCAGAAGTATTAATAAAACCTTGATCTTTTAATTTTATTGTAGCCGATAATACAGCACCTCCCTCAGGAGCACAAAAGATGCCCTCTTTCTCCGAAAGCAATTTCACACCTTCTATCATTTCTTTATCAGAAATTCTTAAAGCTGTCCCATTACTTTTTCGTAAAATATCAAAAATAATAAAATCTCCCACAGCCATAGGAACTCGCATACCAGCAGCGATTGTACTAGGATTTTTTATTGGCTTAGCAAACTTTTCTCCTTTTTCAAATGAATCAACCAAAGGAGCACATCCTTCAGCTTGAACACAAACCATCCTAGGTTTTTTATCATCTATTAAACCCATGGTTTCAAGTTCTTCTAAGGCTTTCCATATTCCTACTATTCCAGTTCCTCCTCCAGTTGGATAAACAATTACATCTGGAACTTTCCAATTTAATTGTTCGATTATTTCAAATCCCATTGTTTTTTTTCCCTCAACTCTGTACGGTTCCTTCAAGGTAGAAATATCGAATAGATTATATTTCTCTGCAGCTTTAGCAGATTCTATTCCTGCATCAGATATAAAACCATCAACGAGATTAAGATCTGCTCCAAAAGCTTTACATTCTATTTTGTTAGCTATAGGAGCATCTTTTGGCATAAAAACCTTTGCTTTCAAGTTACTTTTGGCTGCATAAGCAGACATTGCTCCAGCTGCATTGCCCGCCGATGGCATTACAATCCCTTTTATGCCATATTCTTTTACTTTAGATATAGCTGCCGACAAACCTCTTGCCTTAAATGAACCAGTTGGATTATTGCTTTCATCTTTTATAAATAATTCATGAATTCCAATATATTGTTCAAGATTTCTTAAGTTGAACAATGGAGTATCTCCTTCTCCTAAACTAACAATATTTTCATAATGAAAAACTGGTAACAATTCTTCAAATTTCCACATATCTCTCCTTCTTTGCTTGAGAGAATCTCTGTTAAAGGTTTGTTTAGCTTTATCGAGATTATACCTAGCTAGAAGAGGTTTCCCATTTTTTGGGTTGAGTCTTTGGGGTTTATCAATTGGAAAAGTTTCTCCAGAGTAAGAACATTCTAAAGATTCAAAAGTACTCTTTGTTTTATGCAAAACACCACCTCAACTTCATATAAGTTTTGATTTAGGAATAAAGTTAATTTTTGAATTCAGTTCAATTTCCATATTTTTCACTATTTCCTTTGAAACTTTATATAAATCATATTTTATTTGTGTTTTTTCCCCTAAAGAGGTTACATTTAGATTTTCCATTCCACAAGGAGTAAAAGAGTTATACATCTCTAAATCATTATTTACATTTAAGGAAAAACCATGCATAGAAACATTCCTCACAATCTTTAAACCTATAGCTCCAATTTTTGCTCCTGAAGGGTTGTTATTTACATTAAATTTTTCATTTTCTAAACCATCAACCCATATACCTCTTCTTTTAGAGACACGATGACCATCTATACCATAAACATTCAAGGTTTTAATAATTATTTCTTCAAGAAAATTTACATATTCTATGATTCCCGAAAAATATTTTTTAATATTTAATATGGGGTAACAAACCAATTGCCCCGGATTATGTAAAGTAATTTGACCACCTCTAGAACTTTTTGCAACCATATAGCCTTTTTTTCGATAAATTTCTTTTAAATCTTTAAATACGTTTGGTGAAATTCTCTCTGTAGAACCAAATGTCAATACTTCATTATGTTCCAAAAAAAGAATTGTATGATTCGATTTACGGTTTAATATATTCGAATGCAATAAGTTTTGTAAATTCATTGCATCAAAATAGTCAAACCGACCCAACCAGCATGCTAAAATAATATTTGAATCAAATGTCATAAACAAAAAATATAAAAAATGTATATAACAATTATAGGAGAAAAAAATTCATGAAGTTAAAACTCTCTCTAATCATAAGTATTTTAATGATATTAATATCTTGCTCTGGAGAAAACGTGGCTAATCAAGCTGTTGAAATGGATGAATCAACTACATTATCACCTCCAACAGGAAATCTAGATATTTCTAAGAAATATAAAGCCTTTTTTCAAACTGAAATTGGTGAGTTTGAAATTGAATTGTTTGATGACCTAGCTCCATATACTGTTGAAAATTTTGTCAACTTATCTAACTCAGGTTATTATAATGACACTACTTTCCATAGAGTTTTACCAAATTTTATGGCTCAAGGAGGAGACCCTACAGCTACAGGTATGGGCGGACCTGGATATAAATTTTCGGACGAATTTCATGTTGATTTAAGACATGATTCTGAAGGAATATTATCTATGGCTAATTCAGGAATAAATTCTAATGGTAGTCAATTTTTTATTACATTTGGACCACTAGAACAATTAGATGCTTTTGATGAAAATAATAATTTAAAAAATTGCATTAATATGACAGTATCTTGTCATGCTGTTTTCGGAAAAGTAGTTAATGGTATGGAAATTGTTAAGTCAATTAGACTTAGAGACCCTGGAACAGATACAAAACCTGGAACTAAAATACTATCCATAATGATTTCTGTCGAATGAAACTATAATTTTATGTAAGGTATTTCTTTCGAAAACCGAACTTGTTTACCCATAGATCCTATCCATTGATTGCTTGTAATAGATGTTCTTTCTGTTATTGGAACTGAGTTAATCCTTATATTCGGATCTTCTTGAAGCTTATTTACTAACATATAAACATTCTGATTTGAAAATTCAAAATAGCCACCATTATAAGGTAAAGAATTTAATATATTAAACTCTATCCTTTTAGGAAAAATTAGTTTATTAATAATGTTTCGCTTTATATTAGAAAAATCAACTATTATGTTTCCATCAACATCAGTTAAATAGCCATATATTCTCTCTTTTCTCAAATAATTTATAATAGCAAAAATAACTGAGATTATTATTATTATTATAGGAATCCAATAATAATATCTAAGGCCTAAAATAAAGAGTTGATTTGAATTTACACCAGTTTCAATCTTAGAAGGCTGTGATTTATATTGTTGATCAAATATATTAGAGTTAACCAAAACACTTAAACTAATATCTTGATCCAATTGTATTAAAGGTTTTATAAATAGTTTAAATTTGTAGGCTTTATTAGTATCAATTATCTCTACAGGTTCAATTCTATAATGAAACTTTTTAGCATCTTTTTCAACTGAAATTTCTAATTCTTCTAATGTAACAGGATAAGGATATGTACTAATTTTAGTTTCAAAATTTGCAACTAGTTTTTCTTCATCAGGTTTACCTTTATAATTCTTTATTTCTGTAATTACTATCTCAGGGAAATTTTCTATTTTAATATGATCATTAAATTCTATGGGGGTTGATACATTTTTCCACTGTAATGTATAAGTTGTTTCTAGTAGTGTCTGTTCTTCTATTGGGAGTAATTCAACTGTATAAATTCCATCATTTTCTTTCACATCACCTTTTATTCCTCTGTCATTCATTATTTGGATTGTTTCCATACCGTTTGTATCTTTCAATCTAATCTGTAATTCTGCATCGGGGATATTGAAAAGTTCTCCTTTAAAATATGCTCCGACCTCAAGAGTGATCCCTTCAGATACTGGAAAAACTTTTGGACCCATTGTAGATAAGATTAAAGGATTATAAGAATCAGATAGAATAACAAAAATTCCTTTAGTTCCATTAGTTATAATACTCCAAGTCCCTGATATTGGCTCATCAATCATAGCATAAATATAGCGATCAAGTTCCCAAGAAATTATTGAATCAATTTCTGATATCTCTATACCACCGGGATCAATTATCGATATTTTGGTACTAACATCCTGTCTATAAATTCCTATGATTAATTTTTCAGAAGTCGGAGGAACATTTATAAAATTGGAAAGTGGCTTTGGAGTCAAAATTGCATTAACTAGTTCTGTAGGTTTTGTCATAAATAATTTTGTGAATTGAATAAATGAATCTTCTGAGCCAAAATCAATCATAGTACCATTTGTAGAATTTGTTATATTCTTAAAAAATTCTCTATTTGAAAAAATAGAACTAGGTAAAGACATAATATTTACTTGTATACCAGAAGATTGGTATAAATCAGAAAGATTAAGTAATTTTGTCTCAACAGATTCTATATCTAAATTAAGATTTAGAGGTGAAATTAAATAAAAAGTAGAATTGTTGATATTTGAATTTTCTGCAAAAAAAGTAAATCCTTCAGATAGAGATAAATAATGGTTCGAAGATCCTCTATGATTTATTTTATACAATTCATTTAAAAATAATTTTGTTTGAGTATTTATATCTTTAGATTTATCTATTTTAATTGTTTGATAGATACGTTCACCATAACCAATTATTTCAATTGAATTATTGGTTTTATCGTTAACATAAACATTTACCATATGATTAAGAAGATCTTTTGTGATAGAAAATTCGATAGGATCATTTAAAGAAACTTTATCAACAGCTATAACAATATTCTCATTTTTACTCATATCTAAAGCAAAAATTTTCTCTTCAGAATTTGAAAAAACTACAATAATACACGATAGAAGAAATGATGCGATCATAACTCTATATAAAAATACAAATTTGTGCATTATAATTTTTTGAAAATAACTCATCTTTAAATGATAATGTTTTTTTAGGTTTGATTTCTAGATATTTAAATAACGATATTAATAAAAGTGAAAAAAATGAATTAGGTCAATTATGAGAATTATAGGATTGAAAACGACTTTATTTGAACATACACTCAGCAGAACTATGGGAGATGCAAATTCTCCTAAAGGTAGAAATAAAGCTGGAGGATGTCTGATAGAAATCTCAACTGATGAAGGAATAACTGGCATTTCAATGGGAGGTGCAGGAGCAATTCCCCAAATAAACCTACTATATGAAAATATCCTAGAAGGATCAGATCCTAGAAATGTAACAGGTCTTTGGAAAAAAATGGTTGAAAGATTTTTTAAAGGAGGTCACGATGGTATAGCCAACGATGCTATCTCAGTTTTGGATGTTGCACTATGGGATTTAAAATCTAAATATTATGAAGAACCACTTTGGAAAACATTAGGTGGTAACAGTGAAAAAGTAAATGTTTATGCATCTGATATAGCCTTACCTATAAGTGATGACCAAATATATAAATGGTATTCGGATATGTCTACTAAATTTGGATTCAATGCTGGCAAACTAAAAGTAGGACTTGACCAAGATTCAGATTTAAAAAGATTACAGTTGATGTATGATGCTTTAAAACTTTCTGGAAAAGAACCAATTCTTTACGTAGATTCTAATGAATATTGGTCCCCTAAACAAACAATAAGAAAAGTGTCAGAAATGGAAGAAAGATTTACCCTAGGATGGATAGAAGAGCCTGCTAGAAGATGGGATTTTTTGGGATTGAAAAAAGTTTCTAATTCTCTTAAAACACCTGTTTGTGCAGGAGAGAACCTTGATACACTTGGAGATTTTTTACCATATTTTCATCATAGATCTGCTGACATAATACAGGTGAGTCATGGAATGACAGGAATTACTGGAGCATTGCAAATAGCTGATGCAGCCTACGCATTAGAATTACCTGTCACTTTGGGAGGTTCTACTGGAATAATACATGCACATTTAGCAAACGCTATTCCTAATTGTATAACAGTTGAGGTTCCACATGCTGAACCTGAATCAAAGGTGTTTTCAACTGATGTTAAAATTACTAATGGTTTTGCAAAAGTAGGAAACAAACCAGGATTAGGTATAGAAATCAATTATGATGAATTATCTAAAAGTAAAGTTGGGAGTGTATCAGTTAAATCTGGGCCAAGTCCTTATGGTAGAAGACAAGGTGCTGGCTTATATGAAGTTCCTCCGTCAAAAGATGAAATAAAAGAGGCAAGAACAAAATGAAAATTACTGATTTTAGAGTAGAAAAATATCAACAGATAATGGATAGACCTCTGGGTGATTCTAATGGACCTTCGGGAGATGATTTAATTAACTCATCAATATTATGGATTAACACGGATGAAGGTATAAGTGGGCAAGCACCCATGGGGAATGATTATGTTGAAAATTTATTTCAACTCATAGAAGGTAAGGATCCCAGAGAAATTTTTTCACATTGGAAAAATATGATTGATTTCGTATTTAAGGCTGGTGACGAAGGTGAAGCACATGCTGCCCTTTCTGCTATAGATATTGCACTTTGGGATCTAAAATCAAAAATTTATGGAGAACCTCTTTGGAAAACATTAGGTACTGATGATCCTAAATGTAAAATTTATGCTTCAGATATTGGATATAATCTTTCAGATCAAGAATTATTTGATTTTTTTGATGGGATGGCGGAAAAAGGGGTTGACTCGGGTAAAGTAAAAATTGGTATATCTCCAGAAGATGATGTCAGAAGAATTGGAGTGGTTCATGAAGCACTTTCTAAAGCTTCAAAAAGACCTAAGATAATGGTAGATTCAAATGAATATTGGTCAGTCAAATATGCTATCCAAACAATTTCCAAAATTGAAGAGAAGTTTGACATCTTTTGGGCAGAGGAACCAGTAAGACGGTGGGATTACAAAGGATTAAGACTCGTGTCAGAAAATATAAAAGCAGCAGTTTCTACTGGAGAAAATCTTAATAATGTTGGTGATTTTTATTCACTTATAAGTAATCAAGCAGCGGACGTTTTGAATGTTAGTACTTATCAGTCTGGAGTAACTGGGTTGAAACAAATTTCTAACATAGCCTATGCCTTTGAATTACCTGTCACAACAATGAATTGTATAGGTAATTATAATGCTCAAATTGCATCTACTATTCCAAACCATGTGATGATGGAGGTAGTAGATCCAGGAAGAGAACAGGCATATTCGAAATGGAATGATAATATCGACGATGGATTTCTCCATTTGGACGATACTCCTGGATTAGGATTAGTAGTGGATGAAAATAAATTAAAAAAATTACAGTCTGCTAAGATAAACAGAAAAGCAAAAGCACCTTGGGGTAGAAGGAAAGGTGCAGGACTATATATAAAAGGATTTGCAAAAGGAGAAGTCAAATGGAAATAACACTATGAAAGTGACTAAAATTACAAGCATTCCAATTATGGATGAAGAAGGTCGAGTATATTTCTTTGTAAGAGTTGATACTGATAAAGGAATTCATGGACTTGGTGAAGTAGGGATGGCTAGTCAAGGTAAAGCAATTTCAAAAGCAATAGATCATCTTTCAGAAATAGTTATTGGATCCGACCCTTGGGAAACTGAAAGATTGTGGCAAGTAATGTTTAGAAGTTTATTCTTTCCTGCAGATAAAGTTTATTCCTGTGCTATTTCTGCAATAGATATTGCACTTTGGGATATTAAAGCTAAATCAGTCGATTTACCTTTATTCAAACTATTGGGAGGTCCTTATAGAGAAAAGGTGGTTTGCTATCCACATACACAAGGAGAAACATTAAAAGAATTTTTAGATATATGTGAAGAACACTTAAATAAAGGATGGAAATTTTTAAGATGGCATCAACCAACACAAAGAGATAATTTAGAATCAAATATTTTAGAGCCAAGAAAATCAATTAAGTATGCTGTGGAAATCATGAGTGAAGTTCGAGAAAAATTTGGTTTTGAACCTGAAATAACATTTGATGTTCATACGAGATTAGATCCACCAGAGGTCATTCAAATGTGCAAAGATATGGAAGAATTCAAACCATTTTTCATAGAAGATCCCATAAGATCAGAAAATCCAGCTTCTTACAAAAATATTAGAAATAAAATAAATCTTCCGATAGCTGCAGGTGAACAATGGGCAACTAAATGGGCATTTAGAGAGGTTATTGAAAAAGAATTAATAGATTATGCAAGAATAGATTTATGTATCGTTGGAGGGATTACAGAAGCTCTAAAAATAACACATTGGGCAGAAACTCATTACATAAATATTGTGCCGCATAACCCTTTAGGACCAGTATCCGCTGCTGCTTGTGTATCACTCTGTATGGCATCCAGTAACGTCGGAGTTCAGGAGATGCCAAAAGCTCCGGGGACTTATGCTACTAATTTGTTCCCTCAACAGATAGAATGGAAAGACGGATACTCTTGGTGTCCTGATATCCCTGGATTAGGTGTTGACATTGACATGGATGAAGCAGAAGCAATGAAAATAAATCCACCTTCAATTTTTACACCTCAACTTAAACGAGAAGATGGGAGTTTCACAAATTGGTAACTAGAGGTTTTTTTGGTAAAGGTAATGATAATTTAGATAAAAAAAGATTACCCCCAGGACAATATTTAGAAAATAGATTCCCTGTTTTGTCAGCTGAACCAACTCCAGATATTAATTTACTAGATTGGAAACTGTCATTTTCATATAATAATGAAATTATGGCAGAAATTGATTGGAACTCTTTAATCAAAATAGAGTCAACTGAATTAACTAAAGATATTCACTGTGTTACTCGATGGACTAAATACGATATGAATTGGAGAGGAGTAAGCGTACAAAATATAATAAAATCACTAGATTTAGAAATCCCATCAGATTGGGTTATGATTGGGTCTTCTACTGGTTACACTACTAACCTACCAATCGAAGATTTATTGAGAGAATTCACACTTATTGCATATGAGTATGAAAAAAAACCGATTACTCCAGAACATGGTGGTCCTATAAGGTTATTAGTCCCTCATCTATATTTCTGGAAATCAGCAAAGTGGGTTAGCTCAATTAGTTTTATAGATGAAGACAAGCCAGGATTTTGGGAAAATTATGGTTATCACATGTATGGTGATCCCTGGAAAGAACAAAGATATTCTTAAAAATGAATCAGCATTTTTTCAAGGCAAAAATTTCTTTAAAAAAAATTATAAATGGAGAATTGTGCTTGATCAGATTATCAATAGATGGATGGAAAGGACATATCCCGGGCCAATACTTAGAGATTTGCTTAACTGCTCAAAATGATTATAAAGCTTATAGACCATATTCAATTGCTTCAAAGCCAAATAATCAATATATAGAAATCTTGATAGAAAGAATTCCTGAGGGAGAGGTATCTACCTACTTTTACGATATATCCGATATTGGTGATGAATTACTAGTTTCAAAACCTTTAGGACAATTCTTCATTTTACCTATTATAGATAAGGATGTTATTTTGATAGCTGGAGGCTCTGGGATAGCACCATTTATGTCAATGATAAAAAATAGATATTCTAATAAAAAATTTCAATTGACATTATTTCATTGGTCAAAAAATTTTAGTGGTTTAATCGACTATGATGTATTGATTAAGCAAAACCAAAAAATAAATTACTATCCTTATATTACACAAGAGGTTCCAGATAATTGGTCTAAAGGAACTGGAAGAATAAATAAAAATACATTTGAAATATTAAATAAAAATTTGTATCATAAAATATTTATTTGTGGTTCAGATACATTTGTGGAAAATGTAAATGGAATAATTAAGGAATCATTCCCTCATAAAGAGATTTTGAATGAAAGATTTGGAGATATTTGATATTTCTATCATTTAAAAAAGTTCTGTCATTAATTCTCCAACCATTATAGACATCATAATTCCCCAACCTCCTCCTCCACTTGCCAAATAGATTTGATCATTTGATATTCGAGTTATAGCTGGTAGATCATCAAGGATACTAGGCCTTAAACAAGCAGTTTGACTATGAATGGGAAATTTATCTATTCCTTCATAAAGTAATGTTGCTTTCTGGATCAATTCTTTAGCTGCATCAGATGTTATTTTTTTATCAAAACCCATATCCTCTACTGTTGCTGCCACCCATATAAGACCATCTCGCTTTTTAACAACTGAACATGGTCCATGCAAATGAAATTCAGTAAAACTATTATTATGATCAATTAATTTTATTATTTGTCCTTTAGACGGGAATATATTTATATCGGATAAATCTCCTAAAATTTGACTACTCCATGGTCCAGCAGCAATTATTAATCTTTCGGTCAAATATTCTTTGTTTTGACTTACCAATTTTATTTCTTCGTTTAACCTCTCAATCCCTTTAATTTCATCAGTGATCGACATTAGGCCTTTATTATTACACTCTTCAAATAAAGTTGATCTAAATTTCTTGGAGTTTATAAAAATTGTTCCATTGAAAATTGATTGGTATTTAAAATTCTTATTGGGTAGAAAATGAATTTTTTTAGAGTAATCTTTTTTTTCTAACGAAAAATAAATTCTATCATTATCAATTATTTCTATAAGTTCATTTATGGCTTGATAATGATTCTCTTCATTATAAAAATGAATAGTAGGTTTTATTTCAAATTCAATGCTTTCTTTAAATTGATCATTTAAACTAATAAATTTTTTATAGGCTTCTAAACTCTTCTTTGCAACCTCCATACCTTTTGTTTCATTACCATGACCTGCACCTCCAAGTATAGGATCAATTCTACCTAAGGCATTGACTGATGATTCATTTGGATCAGAATATCTATCAATAATGCATACTTTTTCACCTTTATTCAGTAATTCCCTAGCAATAGATAAACCAAACAAACCAGATCCAATTATCAAATTTTCATATTTCATTGGTTAAAATTTAAGTACTGTTTTTATAACATTATCTTTCTGACTCATATAATTTTCAAATGCTTCTTGAATATTATCTATTGAAGTAACGCTAGTCTTCAAAAGCTTTGGATCCCACCAACCTCTCTCTGCTAAAGATACTAATTCTCTGATCTCTGCTATAGGCTCAGGGGTTGTAGCTATCTGAGTTGAATGAATATCCAAATTCTTTCTTAGCATTAGACTATGTTCGAATTCAACCATTTCTTCAGTAACGATACTGAAAGTTATAAACTTTCCTGCAGATTTTAATAAATTCAAACAAATGTTAAATCCTTCTTTATTGCCAGAAGCATCTACAACTATATCAAAAAGTTCTCCGTTAGTAAGATCCTGTGTTTTTTGGATTAAATCGTCAAGATTAACAAATTTAATAGTTTTAGTTGCTCCTACTGAAATACTTTTCTCAAGCCTGTAATCATGTTTATCTATGCCCACTACTTCCGCTGCACCTTGCTTAGATGCAAACATTGTAAATGATAATCCTATCCCACCTTGACCTAGAACAGCTATTTTTTTTCCAAAAATATTCCCCCAATGTTTCGCAGAATATAAAACTGTCCCTGAATGTTGTAGCATCAACCAATCTTCCAATTCTCCCCAATCAGGCAATTTAACAATTTTTTCATGAGTTTGGTCGATATATTCCACCGCCCCACCTGTTCCAAGGCTTCCATCTGGTTTTCTATAATTAGGTATAACAATTGCTCTAGAACCTACCGGATATCTTTCATCTTTTGATTCTACTACTACTGATGCTACTTCATGAGTTGGCATTCCGGGTGGCAATGGATACTCTTCCTCAGGAATCACTTTATCAAAAGCACCATGAATATCAGATCCACAAACTGAAATGCAATCGGTTTTAAATCTTACGTGCCCATCTTCTAAATCTCCTAAATCTGGAATGTTTGTAATTTCAATTTTTCTATATCCAGTTATTTGAGCTACTTTCAAAAATCTCTCCTTTTTGGTGGGTCCGGCAGGACTTGAACCTGCGACCAATCGGTTATGAGCCGACTGCTCTGACCACTGAGCTACGGACCCTTTAGGTTTAATTTCTCTCTATACTTCAATGAAAATTATAATATACGTTTACCTTGAAGAAGAAAAGGTTTAAACTTTCTAAAACAATTATTTCATAAATAACATAACTTGGGGTGAAAAAAATGAAAATAACAGATGTTAATCTAAAAATATACAGATGGGAAAGATCAACTCCTATTACTAATGGATTATATACATATACTCATAATGTTTTGAACATTGTAGAAATCCAAACTGATGATCCTGAAATTACTGGAATAGGAATTTCTGCAGGTATAGATGTTAGCCCAAATGTTGCAAGAGAACTTGTAGATCATTTTAAGAAAGGAATAATTGGATTAAACCCATTAGACAATGAGCGAATTTGGTATGAAATGTGGAGACCAAAATTAGTTGGTAGAAGAGGTATTACCACTAGAGTTATTTCTGGAATAGATATTGCATTATGGGATATAAAAGGAAAAGTCTCAAATTTGCCTGTTTATAAATTACTAGGTGGTTTTACAAATAAAGTTGATACATATATTGCTGGAGGATATTACGAAAAAGGAAAAGGTTTAAAAGAATTGGCTCAAGAGATGGAAGATAACGTAAAAATGGGGGCCAAATCAGTAAAAATTAAAGTTGGAGCTTTATCTATAAACGAAGATATAGAAAGAGTAAAAACTTGCAGAGAAGTAATAGGAAGTGACGTGAAATTAATGGTGGATGCAAATAATGCTTACAGGCATTATCAAGCCATAGAATTTGCAAGAAAAGCAGAAAAATATGATTTGTTTTGGTTCGAAGAACCTGTTGAACCAGATGATTATATTGGCCAAGCTGAAATTACTAGGTCTACATCTATTCCAATAGCTGCAGGTGAAAATGAATATACTCGATATGGATTTAGAGACATGATAAATCACAGAGCTGTTGATATCTTACAACCAGATTGTCTTATACTTGGTGGAGTTACTGAATTTATGAAGGTATGTGCACTTGCTCAAAGTAATGATTTAGATATTGCTCCTCATGGTGCTCAAGAAGTACATATTCATCTTGTATCGGCAATTCCAAATGGATTAATTCTTGAATATTATAGAGATACAGTAAATCCTATGCATGGAAAAATTTGGGAAAATGAATTGGTAATAAAAGATGGATATGTCTATGCCCCAGATCTTCCAGGTTTTGGACTAAACCCTAAATGGAAAGATCTAGAACCATATCGTGTTTAATAGAAAATATGTGTAGTTACACCAAATATGATACAAAATAAGTAATATAATTTATCTAAGGAGATATTTATGAGAGATGTGTTTCTAGCAGCTATCGAAGAAATAAAAAATAAAAAAAAGTTTGTTATTTCTACAGTAACTAAAACTATTGGTTCAACACCTCAAAAGACTGGCGCGAAACTATTAGTTAGAGAAGACGGATCAGGGGTTGGAACTTTAGGTGGAGGATGTGTAGAGGGTGATATTTGGTTTGCATCGAATGAAAAAATCAAAAGAGATGAAAAGGCAGAAATAAGACCCTATGAATTAAATGAAGATTTGGCAGCAAAAGATGGTTTAGTTTGTGGCGGTACAATGCATTTCTTAATTGATCCAATAGATAATAAACTTGAGTTTGAATTCTTTTTAGAAGAAATAGATAATGCATACAATGGGGGATCCCCCGTTGCTCTTGCACAAATCCTTGAATCAAAAAACTCAAAAGAAATAGGAAAAAAAATTCTAATCAAAGAAGATGGAAGTGTCAATGGAACTTTAATAGATAGTGAAATTGATAATAAAATTATAAAAAGTGCACGAGAATTAATGTCTTTGGGAAAAAATAAAACCATAAATATTTTAAACAAACAGATTTATATAGAAGCTTTTACAACTCCACCAAAATTACTAATCGCGGGAGGAGGACATGTCTCTAAAGCGATTGCTTCTTTAGCTAAACCCTTAGGTTTTGAATTAAACATTTTTGATGATAGAAAAGAATTTGCTAATACTAAAAGATTCCCAGAAGCTAACGAGGTTAAGGTTGCTTCTTATCAAAATGGATTCAATGAATTTAATATAAACCCCAATACATTTATTGTTATAGCCACCAGAGGTCATAAACAAGATGATGCTGCTACTAAGGCAGCTCTAAATACCAATGCATCTTATGTCGGATTATTAGGATCTAAAAGGAAAACCATCCTCATAATTGAAAAATTACTAAAAGAAGGCATTGAGGAAAAATCTTTCCAAAAATTGAAAGCTCCTGTTGGAATTGATATAGGAGCTAGAACGCCAGAAGAAATAGCAATTTCTATTATTTCTGAAATTTTGTCTTTTAGGCTCGGTGGATCAAATAGAGCAATGATGTTAGAAAAAAAATATATTGATAAAATTAGAACTAAAACCACTAATACTATCAGATAAATTATATGACCAAAAAGATTGATGCACTATTACTATCTGCAGGTAAATCTTCAAGAATGGGTTTTACAAAAGCCCTTGTAGATTGGCATAATCAAAAACTGATACAATTTCAAGTAGAAACTTTGCTAGGTAGTGGTTGTAATAATGTTTTTATTGTATTAGGTCACGAAAAAGAAAAAATTATTCCTTATATTCAAAAAGAAAATACCAAAATTATCTATAACGAGAATTATAAAAAAGGAAAATCTTCATCAATAATTAAAGGGATTAATAATATTAATAAAAATACAAATAATCTACTTATAATTGGAGTTGATCAACCTAGGCCAATAAAATTCTTGAAAAAATTATTACATTTTCATTGTAAAAATAATTCTATGATATCAGCACCTTTAAATAATAACAAAAGAGGGCATCCGATAATTTTCAATGAGAAAATGTTCCCAGAAATTTTAAAAATTGATAAATTTGATGATGGTTTAAGAACTTTCTTTAGAAAAAACAACGAAATTGTACAAACAATAAAAATCAATTCAGAATGGACTCATATAGATTTGAATTCTACCGAGAATTTAGACAAAGCAAGAGGTCTAAAATTAATTTAGGATGATTAAGTACAAACAATTAAATAAAAACGATATTACTAAATCAGTTAAGATATCAAATATTTTATTTGAAATTTATAAAGACACTTGCGAATTTATAAGAGAAAATATCAATTGGAAAATTTCTGAACATGATATATTACAGTTTATTTTAGGGAAATATAATGATTACGATTTAATATCAAAAAAAAATCCAAGAATAGCTTTTAATGAAAATAATGCAAAACCAAGCTATGTTCCAAGTGTTAATAATTCAAAAATAATTAGACGAAGTGGACTATTGTCCATGACTTTTATGGTAAGCAATAAAGATTCTGACAATTTTGGATCTTTATCGAAATTAGTTAAAATAAATTGTGCTTTCAATGAAAGACAACAAGCATGTATAAATGCATTGATTGATACTGAAAAGTCAATTATAGGATATCTAGAGGAAATTATAGAAACAAATCAAAAAATAACAGGAACAGATATACATAAAAAAATCAATGAATTTCTAATCAAAAAAAATCTTTCAAATTATAAATTAGAAAACTCAATGCTACCTATAGGAAAGAAAACTTTAAATAAAATCAATTTTGATAATTCTTTTTCAGATAATCATCTTATTATGTCTCCATCTATTTTATTTATTGATCCTAAAATATATTTTGAAAATTTTTTATTTCACAACAATATAAATTTAATATTTTCAAAAAATTCAATTAATATAATTACAAAAGATCCCTATAAAGTAGGTAACATACAATTATGAGAAGAAATGATTCAAGGGACCATTTCCCTCTCCTATTTTATATGCTTGATCAATTGCCTTTGTCACATATTTTTTAGCTGAAGAAACAGAATTTACTATAGAATAATTTTTAGCCAACATAGTAGTTATCGCAGCAGAAAATGTACATCCGGTACCATGTGTAGAAGTTGTTTCTATTCTCTTTTCTGAAAAAAATTCAAAATTGTGTCCATCATAAAAAATATCTTCAGAGATCTTCGAATCAAAAAAATGTCCACCTTTTATTACTACTGATTCTGGGCCTAAATCAATTAAAGATTTACACGCATCTTTTACATCGCTTTTGTTCAAAATTTTTTTTGAAATGAGTACTTCTGCTTCAGGTAAATTAGGTGTGATGATTTTGGCAATAGGAAATAATTTAGATCTTATTGAATTTATAGCTTCATCAGATATTAACTTATGACCTGAAGTTGATACTATAACTGGATCTACAACTAATTTCAAATTGGAGATATGAGAAATATTATCAACAATGGATTCTACGATAGATTTTTCAGGAATCATTCCTGTTTTTACAGCACTAAATTTCATATCACTCATAATAGATTTCAATTGGTTTAAAATAGTAGGAGTTGGGATCACATGTATATCATCCACCCCTTTTGTATTTTGAGCAGTTACTGAAGTTACTACTGACACACCGTAACAATCCATAGAAGCAAAGGTTTTCAAATCAGCTTGAATACCAGCACCACCTCCTGAATCTGAGCCAGCAATAGTTAAACATATAGGTAAAATTTCTCCGTCAGGTTTCATAAACATTTTTTTTTCTTTTCAATTAAAAAATATAAACTAAATTTACAAATAGTTTAATCTTTGTAAAATACTTTTATATATTTTATTTTCTAAGAGGTTATTATGTCTTGGTCATTTAAAGAAGTTATTCCAAAAATAGGTACGATTACTGAGGGAGCATGTTGGAACGGTAGTCTGTTACTTTTTTCTAACATATCTCAGAATCGTATACTTTCATTTAATCCAGATACCAACGAATTAAATGAAATTTTTAAAGATACAGGCGGAGCAAATGGATTAAATTTTAATAAAGATGGAAAATTGTTTGCATGTGAAGGAATGAAAAGACAACTTTCCATTTATCATGAAACAGGTAAAAAAGAGTGTATAGTCAACTCTCATGATAATAAAAAAATAAACAGTCCAAATGATCTTGCAATAACTCCTTTTGGTTCAATTTATTTTTCTGATAGAGTTGGCGATATAAACCCAGAAGTAGGATTAATGTATTCTGCGATAATATCTGCAGAACCAATGGAAGATGGCTCATATAAAACTTATAGGAGAACTTTTGACACATCAATGCCCAATGGTCTTTTATTTTCTAAAAATTATGATGAATTATATGTTGCACAATCAGATTATAGAGCCGATCAAAAAAGAGATTTAAGGTCTTACAAAGTAAATAAAGATGGCAGTTTAAATGAAATGAAAGTCTTACATGATTTTGGACCACATAGAGGAATTGATGGAATGACTTTAAGTGATGATGGTCTAATTGTTGCTTGCACTGGTTGGGAAATATCTGGCCCTGGAGGAAATATAACCATTTTTGATAATAAGGGAAGAATCATTGAAACTCATCCAACGCCTTGCGAAAGACCAACGAATTGTACATTCATTGGAAATAAATTATATGTAACTAGTATAGAGGGACATTTGTTAGTAGCTGAAACTGACTTAAATGGTTATCTTTTATGGCCATAACTAAAAGGAATGAAAATGATTAATTGGAATTGGGAACTTCTTACTGAACATGATTCTCTTCTTGAGGGACCAGTATGGACAGGAGAATCTTTAATTTATAACGAATGTTATAAAAATAAAACTTACGAATATAATTTTACAGATAATAACATCAAATTATTTAGAGATAATACTTATGAAGCAAATGGTATGCAATTTGATCGCAATGGAGATTTATGGGTTTGTGAAGGAGGTAATCATTCTATAGCAAAAATAAATTATAAAACAAAATCTAGGGAAGTAATTGTTGAAAATCATAACGCAAAAAATCTAAATTGGCCTAATGATCTAGCAATATCTTCCGATAACAAAATCTATTTTTCTGATCCAAACTATACCAAAAACAAAAAAAATAATCAGCCAGGCGAACATGTTTATCTTATAACTAGTAATTTCGGTGGGTTATGGAATATTGATCCAGTGACTCTAGATACAAAAAAACCTAATGGAGTTTTATTATCATTAGATCAAAAAACTTTATTTGTTGCTGAAAGTCCATATGATGAAAAATATAACCGTGAATTACGATCCTATGAAATTCTTTCAAATGGCTTATTAGGTGATTATAAAATTCTTCATGATTTTGGTGTCGGTAGAGGTGTTGACGGAATGACTTTGACATCAAATAATTTAATTGTTGCTACTGCTGGTTTTTACTCAGCCGGACCAGGTCCTCTTATATATATTTTTGATAAAAATGGTCGCGTATTAGAAACACATGAAGTTCCAAGTGATATGCCAACAAACTGTACTTTTGGGGGGGGGAATCTTGATACTCTATTTGTAACTTTTGGTACAGGAAAATTATATAAAGTAGAAAACACTGCACTTACAGGACATTTGATTTATCCTAAAAAAAGCTACTGATTTGAATATTTAGTGTAGATAAAATCTTTAATATTAAAATCATTTTCGAGAAAATGATTTTCTTTCATCCAATTATATGTTTCTTCCCACTTATTTAAATCTTGATAACCAAATTTAATACTGTCACTCCATATCGGTATAAGTAATTTTATACCTTTTAGTTCCACATCTTCTTCTACTATTTCCTTACCTGCAATTTTAATGATTGAATTAATAGAGTCTTCTGGATGATCTATTGCATGCAGGTAACCTTTTGAAAAAGCTGAAATCATTTTCTCAACCTCAGAATCATTATTTACTAGGAAATCTTTATTTACAATTAGTACTAATTCGTAATAATCAGGAACTCCCCATTCTTCTAATCTCATAACATCAATTTCAAATCCTTGCAATTCCATGACGATTGATTCATGAGTCCAATAAGCTCCAATTATTGCATCGACAGATCCAGATATTAAAGCCCTAACTAATTCAAATCCTACATCTAATATCTCTACATCATCGATAGTTAATCCTTCTGAATTAAGTACCGTTTCTAACATAGCTTTATTGGAAGGTATTCCAGGATATCCAATTTTTAATCCTTCTAGATCTTTGGGTGAATTTATTTTTCTTTCTCTCAAAGTCATAATTGAGTTTAAAGGATGTTGAGCTATACTCAAAACAGAGACTATTTCTAGTCCAACTGACTGTGCTCGTAAAATATCAGGAGCATAAGATAATCCAAATTCATCTCTTCCAGAAGCAACTGATGAAATTATCGCAGTAGGATCCGATGGTGTATAAATCTCTATATTTAAATTTTCTTCATCAAAGTAACCTTCTTCTAAAGCAGAATAAATACCTGCATGATTAGAATTAGGATACCAATCCAATGCTAAAGAAATTTTATTATTATTTTCACAGCCGAAAAATATAAAAAAAATAGATAATAAAATTATAATAATTTTCATGTCACACACCTTTATTTATTGTAGATAAATTAATTTCTATAAGCTTAACAACATAGAATAAGATAGATGCAAATATTGATAAAAGCAAAATCGAAGCAAAAACTCTATCTGTTTGAAAAAGTGGGCCTGAAACTTTCATAATCCAGCCCAAACCAGCCTTTGATCCGATCCATTCAGCTACAACTGCTCCTATAACTGAACTAACAGATGAAACCTTCATGCCTGAAAACAATGAAGGTAAAGCTAATTTTATTCTTAATTTTAAATATATTTGTATTTTATTTGCACCCATTGTTTTCAAGAGATCTTCCATGTCAGTATCATAGTTTTTCAAACCATCAAACACACCTATAACAATCGGGAAAAATGAAATAAGAAAAACAACTATAATTTTGGAAAGAAATCCTGCTCCAAACCAAACAATTAAAATTGGAGCTAGAGCAAATATAGGGATTACCTGTGAAGCAATTATATATGGTAATAGTGATTTTTGTAAAACTTTAGATAAATTCATCATTAAACCAAAAATAGATCCCAAAAAAATTGCTAATAGGAAACCTGAAATTACTTCTATTGCAGTAACGCCCGTGTGATAAATCATAAATTTCTTGGAATTTATAAGTTCTTTTATGATATCTATTGGGGAAGGTAAAAGCCAAGGTTCAATCAATTTGAAATTTGATAAAAGTTGCCAAAATACAATTAGAATCAAAAAAATTATTATTGCCATGTACCATTCTAAAAAATAACTAAATAATTTATTAATAATTTTTAACATTTTGTAACTCTTCCAATAATTGTTTTTTATATTTAACAAATTTTTCACTAGTTATTATTGAATTCTTGCGGGGATGAGGAATAGTAATGTTTTTAACATGTATAAAATTATTTGAACCAGGAAGCATAATAATTACAATGTCTGATAAATAAATTGCTTCTTCTATATCATGAGTTACTAGTATAAAAGACTTGTTTATTTTCTCTTTTATATTCTCAATCCAATTGTATAATTCTAATCTTCTAATAGCATCCAAAGAAGCGAATGGTTCATCAAGTAAAATAAAATCAGAGTCTTGTAAAATTGTCCTAAGAAAAGCAACTCTTTGTTTCATCCCTCCTGATAATTGCTGTGGGTAATAGTCTAGTATATTTTCAATCCCCAAAATTTTTGCTTTTTGTAAAACATCAGAGTCAGAGAAATCTTTGTACGTTCCCATAATTCTCATTGGTAAAATTGCATTTTCTTTCACAGTTAGCCAATTGAAAAGTAAATCCCTTTGTTGCATATATGCTATTTTACCAAGTCTTTCAGATGTGTTTTCAACGGTTATGGTACCTTCATTAGGATTTATAATGCCTGATATTAATTTTAATAGAGTGCTTTTGCCACAGCCACTATAACCTAAGATTGTTGTAGTTTTATTTTCTTCAAAATTAAACGACAAGTTTCTTATTAGCCAAGTTTCAGAAAATTTGAAAGATACGTTTTCAAGTAATATATTTTTTGATATGTTCTTATCTATTTTTTCCCTCCGCTAGAATTATCTAGTTCAGGTATGATGGGTCGGAATTTTACCCTCTCAGCTGTTGAGCTCCCCAAGATATATTACATTATACTAGAAAATAATCATTTTTTTTTATTTCTGGTATAGAGACATCTTTTATTAAATCATCAGAACAACAGATTCTAAAAATGTTATAAAATCTTAAATAGTCTAGTTTATTTATAAAAAAATTATATCTAAATAAGATTGTGATATTTTCGAAAGAGAGATATAAAATAAGAATTATAAAATCAAATGTAAACATTATATTAAATTTTGGAAAGATTCTGATTCAAAAAAATACTTTGCTTTGGATTAGCTTATTTATAATTCTTATGATTGGTTGTAATTCTCAAAGTAAGGTTGCTTACTCTTCCGAAGAAATTATCAACATTTCTAAAATCTTTGTAAATCAATCAAAAACCTTTGAATTCACTTTGACACACAGTAATGGTTATACTCTTCTTCCAGGGAATTTAAATATTAGTAAAGCAAAAGGAAAAATACAAAAACCAAATAAAATATTAATCGATGCTGAAATAATATCGAATGATTTTCTCTTAAAATTATCATATTTAACTTTTGATGAAAAATTTTGGATTACAAACCCAATTTCTAATAAATGGGGGGAAATTCCAAATTCTGACAATCCATTCAAAGAAGTAAATCCAATACAAATAATAGTGGATATAATAACAAAAATTAAATCTAGTGAAATAAAATCTTACGATGATAATTCATATAATATTTCAGCTACTATAATTTCAAACGATCTAAAATCTCTGGTTGGAGAAATGATTATTCCAGACAAATCTGTAAAAATTGAATTATCAATTTCACCATTTGGAGAAATTCACAAGGTACATATTATAGGTAAAGTACAACCGAAAGACACATTAGATACTGTTAGAATAATAAAATTTTACAATTGGGGTAAGGCTATAGAATGGAAAGAACCAATAATCAAATAAGTACCAATAAAAAAATTCTCTATTTGTTTATTTTGTGTTTTTCTGTATTTATTGCAGCAGATGATCAAACAGTCATAGTTACTTTACTTCCAAGCATGACAGTAGATCTTGGAATAGCCGTTGGAGAATTAAATAAAGTCTCTTGGACCATCACTTCATATTTATTAGGGTTTACTATTGTCATGCCTATAGCAGGAAAAATTTGTGATAAATATGGTTACAGAACTACACTGATTAGTTCATTATTGTTTTTTTCTATGGGTTCCTTTTTAGTTGCAATAACCGTTAATATCCCAGAAATGAGTATTTTCCCTTCGAAATTAAATTGGTTAATAATTTTTAGATTTTTACAAGCTATGGGTGGAGGAGCAATTATTCCGATTTCTATAGCAACAGTTTCAATAATTCTAAAAAGAAAATATTGGATATATGGTTTTGGATTAATAGGAGCATCTGCTGAAGCAGGGGGTGTAATTGGACCTTTATGGGGAAGTCTTATACTAAAAATATGGAACTGGCCAGGTGCTTTTTATATAAACATTCCACTTTCGTTATTAATGATTGCAATGATTATGTATATGCCCAAAAGTAATAAGCATCCCATGAAGATCAAACTAATTGATACAATATTATTCTCACTTATTTTAATTGTATCTACAATTATTATTTCAGAGTTTAAAGTTCTTGATCTAGGGCAAATTGTTTTGATAAGTATTTTATTAATTTTAGTTATAACTGTGTTTTACAGAATATCAAAGTTTAAGCAAGATTTGATTCCTGAAGAATTATTTAGATATCCGACGTTTGTTTGGGCTTTTATTACTCATTTATTAATAGGTTCTAGTTTGATTATTATTATGGTTACAATACCTCTGTCTGCTTCAACTATTTATCAACTAGACAGTATGAGTATAGGTTTCTCTTTATTAAAATTAACTGCTTTTATAGGAATAGGATCAATTATAGGTATTCTGATAAATAGATTCAGTGCAATGTTTACTTTAATATTGGCAAGCTGCTTAACTTCTACAGGTATATTTCTTTATTCAGAAAATATTTCTACTCCTACAAACGAATTGAATATAATTTTCTATATAATAGGTCTTGGTTATGGTCTTTTTATAGTTCCAATTCATAATATTGGACTTTTTGGAATTAACGAAAAAATCAGAGGAATAACTTCGTCAATGATTTCCTTGTCAAGAATGTTAGGAATGATTTTTGGATTGTCTTTGATGACAACTATTGGAACTGCAAGATTTGCAGATTTAGTAACAGGTATTCAAGTTTTTTCTCTTGATCCAACTATACAAACAAAAATAAATCAAGAAATAAACTTTGCAGGATTAGAAGTCTTCAAAGAAATTCTCATAGGATCATTTGTATTTTCAATACTAACTTTATTAACAGCCGTTTATTTATCTTTTATATATGTTCGTATTAAAAAAAGCTCTTGATAGCTTCTGGAATATTATACAAGATATCTGTAGCATTCATAGAAATTTTTCCTTTTTGTTTACGAGTCAATTCACCAGAAAATCCATGAATAAATACTCCCAATTCAATAGAGTGTAAAAGATTTTTTAGATTTTTATTAGCAACAAAGCCAGCAATTAAACCCGCAAGAATATCTCCACTACCAGCTTTAGCCAATCCTGAATTTACCCATGGAGCAAAGTTGGCATTCCCAGATGGTGTGGAAACAATAGTACAGGGACCTTTCAAAACAGTATATATATCGAATTTTTCTGATATTTCGATAGCACATTTCAATCGATCTTTTATGATAGTTTCCTTTGAAATCCCGGAAAAAAAAGACATTTCTCCAATATGAGGAGTAATGATAATCTTGTCAGGAAAATATTTTCTATTTGCAGTGTTTAAAAGTTTAATACCATCAGCATCAAGAATGAGTGGTATTTTTATTCCTCCAGTTAGGATTTTACTGTAATAATCTAATTGTTTTTCTTCATTTCCCAGCCCGGGACCCAAAAGAACTGCGTCATAAGAGTTAATAATTTCCAAAGAATGTTGAATTGACTGATCATTTTGAAAATCTTGGTCAAAATATATCACATCATTTATCTTGCCAGCAAGAAAAGGATACAAATCCTTACTTAAAATATTTGCTATCAATCCTACCCCACTTCTTAAGGCAGAATAATTACACAATAAATTAGCTCCTATATAATTACGAGATCCAGCTAAAATTACTAATTTCCCATTCATATACTTATGGTTATTTTCTTTTTGAGAAAATTTTATTTTTTTTATATAATCTGAATTTAATAAATTTATTCTTCCGGATAGATTATTATCGATTCCTATATCTAGAGTAGAAATTCTTCCAATAAAATTAAAGTTAGAAGAATTTAATATCCCTTTTTTGGGATATCCTAACATCAAAGTTTCAGTAGCTTTTATTGAATTTTTATCAATTGTTCCATCATCTGAATTTATACCAGTAGGTATGTCAACTGAACAAATATAAGAATTAAGAGAATTGATATGATTGGTAATTTTAGAAAGATTCTCATCTAATTTTCTCTTGATACCAATACCTAAAATACCATCCATAATCAAATTGTCTTTTTGTATATTAAGTTTTATTATATTTATCATATTTGTATTGAATTCGTATAATTCTATATTTGTATCTTTTGGCTTTTCTCTTTTTAAAGTAATAGCGATATCTTCTGATCTTTTTAAAATTTCGAAAATTTTAACTTTATATTTACGAGATAAAAGAGCCCCTAGTATAATAGCATCTCCTCCATTATTTCCTTTTCCTACTAAAATAGAAATTCCAGCAACCAAATTTATTTCAAGAGAATTTTCTAAATGTTTAACAATGGATTTCGCTGCATTCTTCATCATTTTTTTTTCTGAAATTCCAGATGCCAGTGCTTGTTTTTCTAGATCAAACATTTCTTTTGAGTTTACTACTTTCATAATTTTTACTCGGCAACTACGGATGCTACAGCATAATTCTTTGAATGACTGATTGAAAGTGCTATTCTTTTAATTCCTAATTTATTAGCTTTAGATTTTGCATTTCCATAAAGGATGATTTCAGGAGCTTTACCTCTAGCTCTATAAACTTCAATTGATTTCCAAGGCACTCCCCTTATTCCTGTACCTAAAGCTTTCATTACGGCTTCTTTACAAGCAAATCTAGCTGCAATTTGAGGATATCTTCCTTTACAATAGGATATTTCTTTCTCAGTGAAAATTTTCGTCATAAATCTTTTAGGGTATTGCAAATATACTTTTTTTATTCGATCTATCTCTATAATATCTATTCCGGTATATATCATATTCTCATTTTAAATTTTTTTTTGTATTAACTACATGATAATCTTATAATGTAAATTTTTTAACAAAGGAATAAAATATTTCAAAATTAATCGACGGAAAAAAATTAAGTGCAGATATTCAGTTGAAAATTAAATCTGAAATCGAAGTCATACAAAAAAAATACAAAGATGCTCCCACTTTAGTTGTTGTACTTGTTGGAGAAAATGCTGCTTCACTCTCTTATGTAAGAGGAAAAGAAAGGGCATGTTTAAAAGCAGGTATTAATTGTTTAATTTACAAATACGATAAAAATGTCTCTGAAAAAGAACTACAAAGAGTACTTCAAAAATTAAATAAGGATTCAAGTGTAAATGGAATCATTGTACAATTACCTCTTCCAGAAAATATAAATGAAGATACCATAATTCAATCCATTATTCCACATAAAGATGTTGATGGACTTACTACGGAAAACCTGGGTCTTTTAGCAGCAGGGACACCTAGATTTGTTCCTGCAACTCCATTGGGTGTGCAAAAAATGTTGTCAGAAATTAATTTTCAAATAGCTGGTTCAAATATAGTAATTATAGGTAGAAGTAAATTAGTAGGAACACCTTTAGCTCTTCTATTATCATCTAAATCAGAACTGGGGAATGCAACTGTAACTGTTTGCCACTCTAAAACCAAAGATCTATCCAAGCATACACTACAAGCCAATGTCATAATTGTTGCTACGGGAAGACCAAATACATTAACAATAGATATGGTAGCTAATAATCCAATTATTATAGATGTGGGTGTGAATAGAGTAGAAGATAAATCCAAAAAAAATGGATACCGTTTAGTTGGAGATACTGATTTTGATAATATAATTGAAAATGTTTCAAAAATTACACCTGTCCCAGGTGGTGTTGGCCCTATGACAATTACTATGTTGCTTCAAAACGTACTAAAGGCCTATACAAACAGTACTAAAATACAAATTTAAAGCTAGATGTATAATTAAACTTCTATTAAAATTTTCTTAATGGCAACTTTAAAAGAAGAAAAAAACAAAAAAAATATTAAGAACCAAAAATCGTCTTTGGAAAAAACAGAAATGCTCGGTTTATATCGTCAGATGTTTTTGATTAGACAATTTGAACTAGCGTGTGCAGAAAACTACACCAAAGGAAACGTACGTGGGTTTTTACACTTATATATAGGGCAAGAAGCAACTGCTGTTGGCTCGATCTCATGTTTAAACAATCAAGACTACATAGTCACTCATTATAGAGATCATGGTCATGCTTTAGCCAGAGGCCTGGATATTAATAGGACAATGGCGGAATTGTTTGGCAAAAAAACTGGATTGTCTAAGGGAAAAGGTGGATCAATGCATTTATTTGATTCTGCTAGGAAATTTATGGGAGGACATGCCATTGTTGGTGGACAATTTCCACTAGCAGCTGGATTGGCATTGGCATGTCAATACAAAGAAACAGGAGGAGTAGTTGTTTGTTTTTTTGGAGATGGTTCAACCAATCAAGGAACTTATCATGAGACATTAAATTTAGCTTCAGTATGGAAACTACCAATTCTTTTTATTTTAGAAAACAATAAATATGGGATGGGTTCTTCTATAGACAAAGTCAGAGCAGGAGGAGAAGATTTTTATACAGGAGTTAGTACCTATGATATTCCTGCGTCCCAAGTAAATGGAATGGACGTTCTGGCAGTTAAAGAAGCTACAAAATTAGCAGTTGACAAAATTCGTAAAGAAGGTGGTCCTTTTTATTTAGAATGTAAAACCTTTAGATTTGCTGGACACTCTTTAGCAGATGGTCAAAAATATAGAAAATCTGAAGAAGTGAAATATTGGGAGAAACAAGATCCTGTTGAAAAGTTCCCTAAATGGTTGATTTCTGCTGGTATTATAAATCAAAAAGAACTAGATGAAATAAACCAAAAGGTAAAAGAGGAAATTCAAGATTCTGTAGATTTTGCAATCTCTAGTGAAAATCCTGAAAAATCTGAACTTAATGAAGATATATACGAAATGCGGGATTGAAATGTCTGAAATGATAATGAGAGAAGCAATCAAAAAAGCTTTAGAAGAATCCTTAGAAAATGACCCTAATGTCTTAATTATGGGAGAAGACATTGGAGAATATGGTGGAGCGTACGCTGTAACGGATGGTCTATTGAAAAAATTTGGACCAAATAGAATAAAAGATACTCCTATATCAGAAGCCACTTTCATAGGAGCTGGAATAGGAGCTGCAGCAGCAGGATTAAGGCCTGTAGTTGAATTAATGTCCATAAGTTTTTCTTTAGTAGGATTTGACCAAATAGTAAATATGGCAGGAAATTTAAGATATATGTCTGGAGGACAAATTAGTGTTCCTATGGTGATAAGAGCACCAACTGGTGCAGGAGTACAATTAGGAGCTACTCATTCACAAAGTTTTGAAACATGGCTTGCAGAAGTTCCTGGACTTTATTGTGTATGTCCTTCTAATCCAAAAGATGCTCTAGGTTTATTAAGAACAAGCATAAAAAATAACAACCCAGTAATTTTCGCTGAACCTGCTCTTTTGTATGGATCAAAGGGAGAAGTTCCGGAAGACTATTATGAAATTCCCTTAGGCTCAGCTAATATTGTAGAAGAAGGAAATGATATAACTATAATGTCCTATGGAGCTGGGATGTCAATCATTGAAGAAGTTAATCAAAAATTGAAAGAATCTAATGTTTCTGCAGAAACATTAGATTTAAGGTCATTGAATCCCATAGATTATAAAACTATTGAGGAATCAATCAAAAAAACTAACAAACTTGTTGCAATAGATACTTCAAGAAAAAATGGTGGAATTATGGCAGAACTAGTATCAAACATTCAAGAAAAATTTCTTGATTGGTTAGATGGACCTATCATTAGAATAGGTGCTGAAGATGTTCCTTGGCCATATAATAAGGATTTAGAAAATGCTGCATATCCTTCATCAAACAAAGTAATAGAAAAAATATATAAGCAGTTATTGAATTAGATGAAATTAGGAGAAAAAATTGATTAGTGAAATTACAATGCCTTCAATGGGAGCTGACATGACAGAAGGTACCATTGTTAAATGGTTGAAAAATGAAGGTGATAAGGTGTCTAAAGGAGATAAACTTGCCGAAATAGAAACTGATAAAACAGTAGTAGAAATGGAATCTTATAATGAAGGAATTTTAAAAAAAATATTAGCAAAAGAAGGGACAAAAATTGGAGTTGGAAAAACAATAGCTTATATAGGGGATCCTAATGATGCAGTTCCTGAAAATGGTCTATCTGAAGAAAAACAATCTGATAATGAAGAAGAACCTGAAAAACTCCTATTAGAATCTACGACGGAAAATTTATCAGAAGAAGTGGTTTCAGTTAAAAATACCCAAAAAATAACAGAAATTAAAGAAGATCCTGATAATTATAGAATTAAAGCTTCTCCAATGGCAAAAAAACTTGCAAATGAAAAAAGTATACATTTAGAGGATATTATTGGGACAGGCCCCGGGGGCAGAATTACTAAAGATGATGTAAATAATTATGTACCTGGACCAAGATTAGTAAGTTCATCAAGTATAGGGGTCAAAAAGACCACAATTCTAGAATCTTCAGACATACCTCTAAATTCTATGAGACAAGCAATTGCTAAAGTAACAGTTAGATCTAAAACTGAAAAACCACATTTTCAGGTCACTGTAGAAATAGACATGACAGAAGCAATGAAGGCTAGAAAAGATATAAACGAGATTTCAGAAAAAGATGAAATAAAAATTTCAGTAAATGACTTGGTTTTAAAAGCAACTATCAATTCACTTATCAAATATCCTAAATGGAATTCATTTTTTGATGGTGAAAAACTAACAGGTCATTCATCTATAAATTTGGGAATAGCTATAGCACTAGATCAAGGCTTGATAGTCCCAGCTATTTTAGATTCACAAAATTTAGATTTATTTGCTTTATCTATCGCATCGAAAAGTTTAGGTAAAAGGGCAAGAGGAGATGGTGAAAACTTAACTAATGATGAATTGACTGGAGCAACGTTTTCTACATCAAATTTAGGAATGTTTGGAACCCATTCTTTTACCGCAATCATAGTCCCTCCACAAAGCGGAATAATTGCTTTGGGTACAGTAAAAAAAGAACCCAAAGTGATTAATGATCAAATTTTAGTTAGAGAAATCATGTATGCAACTCTTTCTGCAGACCATAGAGTTGGTGATGGAGCTGAAGGTGCTATTTTTATGAATGAATTTAAACAAAATCTTGAAAAACCAACAAGATTATTATTATAGTAAAGATATGAAAGTCAAACTAGTAAGTTACTCTCAACCTTCAAAAGAATTTCAAGAGATGGGAATAGGTGATGCTCAAGATTTAATAGCATTTTGTGCAAGAGTTTCTAATCCTTCAAACCAATTAAATGCTGCAACAAGTGAAAAGTTAATCAGATACTTGATAAGCCATTCACATTGGTCTCCCTTGGAAATGGTCACGGCTTGCCTTGAAATTGAGACCACAAGAGATATAGCAAGACAGATCTTAAGGCATAGAAGTTTTAGTTTTCAGGAATTTAGTCAAAGATATGCTGATCCAACTAAAGATCTGGATTTTGTTATTAGAGAAACTCGTTTACAGGATAAAAAAAATCGACAAAACTCAATAAAATCTGAAAACAAAGATTTAAATATAGAATGGGAAAAAAGACAAAAACAAGTTATTAATTCTGCAATAGAAAATTATAAATGGGCTATTGAAAATGGAATTGCAAAAGAACAAGCTCGCGCTGTTCTTCCAGAAGGAAATACCATAAGCCGATTATATATGAATGGGACTTTAAGAAGTTGGATTCATTATATTCAGCTTAGAGCATCTCACGGTACACAAAAAGAACATACTGAAATAGCAAAAGCGTGTGCAGAAGTAATATCAAAGATCTTCCCAATGGCTAATAGTTTATAATTGTTTTTATCGATAAAAAAACAAATGAAATATCTCTTAACCATAGATATAGGTAATACAAATATTGATATTGGCTTATTTTGCAATAATGAGTTAGAGTCAGCTGCAAATATTTCAACTCAAGATAATAAAAGTGAATTTGAAATAGCATCTTCCATTGTAAATTTACTCAACATTGAAAATGAAATTAAATCAAAAGTCGAAACTATCATAAGTTCTGTTGTACCAAATAAAACTCACATAGTATCCAATGCGGCAAAAATAATTACTAATAAAGATCCTATTATTGTTGATCATAATTTTAACTTCCCCTTCAAAAACGTATACAACCCCCCTACTGATGTTGGAGTAGATAGATTGGTAGATTCATTAGCAGCGATAAAGTTATATGGAACTCCATGTGTTATTTTAGACATAGGAACATGTTTGGTTTTCGATGCTATTACAAAAGATAATGAATATTTAGGAGGATCCATTCTTCCAGGTTTATTTATGGCTGCTGATAGTCTTTTCAAATCAACGGCTTTATTAAAACCTGTTGATTTGAAAATTCCAAAAAATGTAATAGGAAGAAGTACCGAAGAATCAATTCAATCTGGAATTATATTAGGTTATGTTGAATTAATTGAGGGTACGTTAAAAGCATATAAAGAACAACTTTCAAATAATAACGAAAAAATTAATTTCGTTATTACAGGTGGAGGCAGTTATTTAATTACTCCAAATTTGAAATCAAAGTATATATTTAATGAATATTTATCTCTTTTGGGTTTAAAATATAGTTATGACTTATAAAAATATAATAAAAAATAAAAATATAATTCTTGGAGTAACGGGATCCATAGCTGCTTATAAATCTATTTTTTTAGCATCTTTATTGGTAAAAGAAGGGGCTAATGTACAAGTAATAATGTCACAATCCTCGAAAGAATTTGTAGGGGAATCTTCTTTTTCTGGTATAACTCACAATTCTGTTATTACTGGTTATTACGGTGAAAAAACTAATTTAAATATAGATCATATTGAGTTAGCAAAAAAAGCAGACATCATTGTGATAGCTCCTGCCACTGCGAATACAATAGCTAAATTAGCATTGGGAATTTCGGACAATCCTATTATAGGGAGTGTTTTAGCTACAAGTGCACCAATATTAATAGCCCCTGCAATGGATGGTGAGATGTATAAATCAAAGCAAGTAACAGAAAACATAAAAAAGTTGTTGGATGATAAAACTTTCTTTACCGGTCCAGACAAAGGAAGATTAGCCTCAGGTATAAATGAAAAAGGAAGAATGTCTGAACCAGAAGAAATCTTGGATAAAATAAAATACATCTTTTCTAAAAACAATGATTACAAAAATGTAAAATCGATAGTAACTGCCGGGGGTACCAGAGAAGCAATAGATCCTGTAAGATTTATAACTAACAAATCTTCAGGGAAAATGGGCATTGCAATTGCTGAAGCATTAAGGGACAGGGGATCTAATGTTACTATGATTCACTCAAATCTTTATAAGAATCATAAAATCGAAGGAATTGATTATGTGAAAATCCAGACCGCTGAAGAAATGAAAACAGAGATATTTAACAAGATAGAGGATTCTGATCTAATTGTAATGGCTGCAGCTGTAGGAGACTTTAGAGTTAAAACAATAAATAGAAATAAATTGAAAAAAGATCAGTTAAATAACTTATTCCTTGAAAAAAACCCAGATATATTGAAAAGTATAAATAAATCCAATATAGTAAAAGTTGGTTTTGCAGCAGAATCAGAAAATCTTTTGGAAAATGCAAAAGAAAAATTTACATCAAAGGATTGTAATATAATTGTTGCAAATGACATTACAGAGGAAAATAGTGGGTTTGGTTCTGATAAAAATAAAGCTATAATAATTGAAAAAAACAATGTAGAAAAATTACCTTTAATGGAAAAAACTACTTTGGCCCACATAATATTAGATAAGGCCAAAAATTATTTATCATAGGAGAAATTATTGAGACTATTTTGGAAACAAAAAAAAATGGGTATCGACTTAGTTGTGGAAGATGATGAAAAGGATCAATTCGTAGTTGGTGGAGTAAGAGATACTAAAAGAGGAATCGAAGCATTGGCCAAAACGACAGGGTACGATCCATCTAGGGCAATAAAAGGACTATCGTCTATAGAAGAAGGAAAAACTTTCGTTGAAAATTTTCAACCATGGAGAGAATTTTTCCCAGGTGAAGAATTAAACGTAGAATTAGAATAGGAAAACAATGAAAGACATTAAAAAAATTATTAGGGACTTATCCGAATACGATTCTGCAACAGTTCAAAATGCGATGATTTTAATAAGGGGTTTCACATCTGAAACACAAGATTATACAGGTCCTTCTTTAAAATCTTTCTATCTTGGCCAAAAGGCAGTGGTTGGAATAGCAATAACGGCAAAGGTAACTCCTCTAAATAATCAAAAAACTGTAATTGACTGGGATAATTATTATGATGAAGTTGCAAAATGTGATCTTCCTGTTATAGGAGTGCTTCAAGATATTGAAAAAGATAAAGGAAGGGCTGCTATTATGGGAGATGGGATGGCACATAAGCATAAGGCTATAGGAGCCGTAGGTGTTATTGCTGAAGGGTCGATTAGAGATCTTCCTGGTATCATTCAGGCAAAATGTCCTATCTGGGGTACAGGTAGGGTCCCAGGACATGGACCATTTAATTTGATAGAGACTCAAACACAAGTAGAAGTAGCCAACCTATTAATAAATCCAAATGATTTATTAATAGGTGATGAAGATGGAATCACTAGAATACCAATAGAAATAGCTGAAGAAACTTTGAAAGTATGTGAGGAAGTCAGATTAAAAGAATCTAAAGTAATTAATGAATTTAAAAAAAAAATTATAAGTACAAAGGAAAAGTAGGTTTAAGATCCCTTTAAATAAATATATTTTATTTTTTTCTGAAATGCAATTTTATAAACGAAATTATAAACCCTAAAATCCCTCCAGAACTTCCAACAATCATTGATAATTCAGGAAGACTTCTACACATTTTTTTCAGATATTATAGCTTCTATTTCTTCAGAATCAGATGATTCAAATCCAAAATCATAACACGCAGCTGCATTACATACATCATTCATAATGTTTGTTAAAATATCTTTTTGATGAGTATTAATTATTAATTTTATTGAATCTACTGGTTTCCCTAATCCAATTCCATTAGTAGTTTTTGTTTTTCTGATGGCCCTTATAGTCTTTATAGCTACGTCTAAAGAATCTTTATTTTTTGGTGAATTAAACTTATTAAATTCTAAAACATTGGGCCAATTACTTTGATGGATTGAATCTGTATTTGTTTCTTTTGCAAAACACCATGACCATATTTCTTCCGTAATTGAAGGTAAGACTGGGGCATAAAGTCTAAGTAATATTGATAAAGCCATTCTTAAGGTTGTAACTGCAGATTTCTTTTCTTCACCTTCAGAATTAAAAACCCTCTTTTTTACAAGTTCAATATAATTATCTGTGTAGATGTTCCAGAAAAATTCTTCTGAAAGTTGTAATGCTTGTGCAAATTCGAATTTATCATAACAATTTGTCACATCCTTTATTAATTTTTGTAAATCGTGTAAAAACGAAGCATCCAATTCATTAATATCGTTGGTTTCACTTGAATCATGAGATAAAACAAATTTTGCTGCATTATATAATTTAGTTACTAATTTATTTCCTACGAGAAAAACACTTTCATCATATGTTGTATCCGTCCCTAATCGAGCTGATCCTGCCCAATATCTGACTGCATCAGAGCCAAATTGTTCAATTGTATCAATAGGAGTAATTACATTTCCTCTAGACTTACTCATTTTTTTTCTATCTGGATCCAATATCCACCCAGAAATTACTACATTTTTCCAAGGAATGGAATTATGATGTAATAACGATTTTACAATTGTATAGAAAGCCCAAGTCCTAATTATTTCATGACTTTGTGGACGTATATCCATAGGGAATAATTTGTCCATTTCTTCTTTATTTTTTATCCCCCAATTTGAAACGATTTGAGGCGACATAGAAGAAGTAAACCAAGTATCAAAAACATCTTGTTCTCCAATAAAACCCTTAGGTTTATTTCTTTGATTTTCTGTAAATCCAGGTGGTGTATCAATAACTGGATCAATAGGTAAATCTTCTATATTTGGCAAAATTACATTATCGAAATCTATTGTATTATTTTCATCTAAACGATACCAAACTGGAATAGGAACTCCAAAAAACCGTTGCCTACTAATACACCAATCCAAAGATAGATTCTCAGTCCAGTTAGAAAATCTTTTTGACATATAATCTGGATGCCATTTTATCTTCTCTCCCATTTCCAATAGTTTTTCTTTTTTATCAAGTATTCGAACAAACCATTGTCTTGTTGAAAGATATTCTATAGGAGATTCACCTTTCTCATAAAATCTAACTGGGTGTAAAATTTTTTTGGGATCAGAAATTAATGGAATTTTCCCCGTCGAAGAATTTTTAGGATCTTTCAAAAGGTCAATTATTATTTTCTTTGCTTGGTTTAGATTTTTATCAAATATTTTTCTAGAATTAATGTTAGCAAGTTTTTGATTTAAACTTACCCAGATGTTTTTTTCTTCATCATCTGAAAAATTTATGTTCAAGATTTTCCCATCTGAACTAAAGATTTGTCTTAATGGGAGATCATTTTCTCTCCACCAAATTACATCTGTCTGATCTCCAAATGTACAAACCATCAAGATACCAGTGCCCTTTTCTTTATCAACTAATTCACTTGAGAAAATTGGAATAGGAGCAAAAAAAACAGGAGATATCGCCTTCTTCCCAAACAAATCTTGGTATCTTTTATCATCAGGATGTGCTGTGATTCCAACACATGCAGCTAAGAGCTCAGGTCTAGTAGTTGAAATTATTAGATCTTGTTTGGAATCTTCAATCCCAAATCTTAAATCATGATAAGCGCCTTGAATTTCTCTATCCTCTATCTCTGCTTGAGCTACAGCCGTTTGAAAATCTACATCCCACATTGTTGGAGCATTTGATTGATAAACATGTTTTTTATTAAATAAGTCTACAAATGAAGACTGGGCTATATATCTAGATTTATTATCAATAGTTGCATACTCATCTTGCCAATCAATTGAATATCCCATTCTTCTGAATAAATCTTTGAAAACAATTTCATCTTTTTCAGTAACCTTATGACACATTTCAATAAAGTTTTGTCTATTGATAACTAGTGTATTATTATTATTTAATCCCAACTCTTTTTTTCTTTTATCAATATCCAAATCTTTAATATAGGGGATTTTATTATCAATCCTAACGCCAAATATATTTTGTACTCTTCTCTCAGTTGGTAATCCATTATCATCCCATCCCATGGGATAAATGACATTGAAATTTTGCATCCTTTTGTAGCGAGCGATTATATCTTGGTGAGTATAAGAAAAAATATGTCCTACATGTAATGATCCTGAAACTGTTGGAGGTGGAGAATCTATAACGAACGATTCTGATCTTGATTTTCCTTTCAAACGTTTATAAATACCCTTATCTTCCCAAATGTCTCTCCAAAATTTCTCTTTATCTTTAAATTCATACCTTTTGGGTAAGTCTTTAGGATCAATAATTTTATATTTTTTATTAATTTTCATACTCTCTTACAAATTATGTATATAAATTACTTTAATATTTTCTCATTGATAAAAAAAATCAATCAATATATTTTGCTATATTTCACTTTATTATTTGATAATGCTAATCTTTTTTCTTCTGATCTCATCAATTCTTGCAAAAAAATCGTTCCTTTTTTAGTATCAGAAGCCAATTTTGCAGGTTCTGAATCTTCTATTCTTTTTTTAAAACAATAATATGTAAAATTTTCATCATCATATTCATATTGTTTTTTATTTGAAACAGAAGATTTCTTACAATATTCTTCATATAAATGGAGAAAACTATAACCATAAATATGTTCATAACTAACATTAAGTACATTAAAAGTACTCTTACCATTAGATATACGTTTTTTATAATTTTCTCTTTCTACGCAACATAAAATACTTCTTTCTATTAAAACCCCGTAAAAATAGGACAAATATGAATTATATTTCTCATATCCCATGAGATATCTGAATTCAAATTCAGACATCCCAGAATAAATTTCAGGAATTGACAGCCATTGATATATTTCTATTAATAATTTCTCCTTGATATTAATATTGGTTAAAATCTGAACAGCCAATCTTTTCCAGTTTAAAGCTTCATTTCCAACTAGATAATCATAGTGAGAATTTTTTTTGATTTTCCAAAGATGAATCATTGACAAGATATTTGTTTGATAATTCTTTTCATTAATATCAGAAAACTTATTGATTAAATCAGTTTCATAATCAGTTAGGCTAGTCATAAGGATTCTTTAAATACTTTTTTTAATTCTTTTCTTATTCATTCTTTCAAGTTTTCTCCTATCTCTTCTCGAGAGATTACTATCGTTATTGGAGCTATTTGAAGCATTCTGCATATTATTCTTAGTTTGCTCGTATTGAAAATTTTGTTTAATGGTTTTGTATCTATTTTGATCAATTCTATTTTTTTGAATAGTACTGATTCTTATCGCGTCACTCGCTATCTGAGTCTTTATGTTAGTTATTAAATCTGTAAACATATCAAATCCCATTTTTTTATATTGAATCAAGGGGTCTCTTTGCCCAACTGCTTCCAAGCCAATCGATTGTCTCACATTATCCATCATTGTTAAATGTTCAACCCATCTTGAATCAATTGCATTCAAAAAGATTTGGCTATCTAATTTCTTAGACATCTCCTCCGAAAGCGTATTTTGTCGATCCTTATATATTTTTTTAGATTCTTCAATCAAAATATTTGCGGATAAATCCTTTTCTTCAATCATCTTCTTTATACTATCTTCTGGGAAAAAGTTTCTTAAAAATGCAATTCTATTAATTGTTTCCATTTCATCATTTATATCTAAACTATTAGTGCTTTCATTTATTATTTCCGTAACGAATTCCAAAACGTCTTCTGAAAGATCAAATTCTAACAATGCCTTTGATCTTAACTTATAAATCACATCTCTTTGAGTATTCATAACATCATCATAATCAACTAGAGTTTTTCTTATTTCAAAATGAAATGCTTCAACTTTAGTCTGCGCGGACTCTATAGATCTAGAGATCATTTTATTTTCTACTGCTTCATTTTCATCCCATTTGAAAGCACTCATTGCAGCCTTTATCCTATCACCTCCAAATCTTTTTACTAATGAATCATCTGTAGATATGTAAAATTGAGTAGTTCCTGGATCTCCTTGTCTGCCAGATCGTCCTCTTAATTGATTATCTATACGTCTGGATTCATGACGCTCAGTTCCTATAACGTACAGACCGCCCGTTTCTATTACTTGATCATGGGCAATATTCCATTCATCAGAATTATTAAACTTTTCTGGGTTTCCACCCAAAATTATGTCAGTACCTCTACCAGCCATGTTTGTCGAAACAGTAACTGATTCAGGACTTCCTGCCTCTGAAATGATCTCAGCTTCTGATTCATGTTGTTTAGCATTCAATATATTACATTTAATATTCTTTGATCTCAAAATCTTTGATAAAAATTCTGATTTTTCTATGGTAGTAGTTCCCACTAATACAGGAACTCTATCTTTATTTAATTCTTCAATCTTATTCGCAACAGCATTCCATTTAGCATTTTCAGTCATAAAAATCTGGTCAGCCAAATCTGCTCTTTTAGAAGGCTTATTAGTTGGGATTTCAATGACATCTAATTTGTATATTTTTTGGAATTCCTCTGCTTCTGTGACTGCAGTACCAGTCATGCCAGAAAGTTTTTTATATAACCTAAAATAGTTCTGTAAAGTGATAGTTGCATAAGTAATTGACTCTCTTCTTATTTCAACTGATTCTTTTGCCTCTATTGCTTGATGTAATCCGTCTGAATATCTTCTACCTTCCATCAACCTACCAGTAAACTCATCTACAATTATTATTTCTGAATCTCTAACGACATATTGTTGATCTTTTTTATAAAATTCATTTGCCTTAATAGCATTATCAATAAGATGAGAATAAATTTGGTTTTCTTCAGAATATAAATTGTCAATTTTTAAAATATTTTCTATTTTGTCTATACCTCTTTCATTAATAGCTATAGATTGTCTTTTAGGATCTAGTTGATAATCTGTGACGGTGTTTAATTTTGAAGCAATCATAGAAAATCTTTTATAGTCCTGAGTTTTATCTGGTGCAGGACCAGAAATAATTAATGGAGTTCTAGCTTCATCAATTAAAATATTATCTACTTCATCAACAATTGCAAAATTCAAATCACGTTGTACTTTTTCTTCATGATTTTGTGCCATATTATCTCTCAAATAATCAAATCCAAACTCATTATTAGTACCATAAACTACATCGGATTTATATGCTTCTGATCGTGGACAATCTATCAGGATTAAATTAGAAGAATCTGTTTCATATTCCAAAGTCATCGATTCTCCATTTTGGATACAACCTACTGTCAATCCTAAAAATTTATAAATCTTACCCATCCACAAAGCGTCTCTTTTAGCTAGATAATCATTAACTGTAACAACATGTACTCCTTTTTTGGATAACGAGTTTAAATAAACAGCTAGCGTAGCAATAAGAGTCTTACCTTCCCCTGTTCTCATTTCAGAAATTTTTCCTTGGTGTAAACTCACACCTCCCATCAGTTGAACATCAAAATGTCTCATTTCCAAAATTCTCTTGGATGTTTCCCTAACTACAGCGAATGCATCAATTAATATTTCATCCAAACTTTGACTGTTTTCATACTTTTCAACTAGTAAATCAGTTTGGGAACTTAATGCTTCATCTTCCAAAGAGGCATAATGACTTTCAACTGCATTAATCTCATCAACCGATTTTTGTAATTCAGCAATTTCAGATTCATTAGAATTACTTGAAAATATTTTGAGCAAATTAAACATATATTATTTCACATAAACAAAGCGCCAACTGAGTCTCCTCTATTAATCCTTTTAATTGCTTCACCAATTAATTCAGAGATAGACAAAATAGTTAATTTATCGTGATTGTGTTCAATTGGTAAAGTATTAGTTACAACTATTTCTTTAATATCATTTGAGCTTAGCAATTTTTCCAAAGAATCATTTGGAAAAATTCCGTGGGTTGCTGAAACATAAACTTGTTCTACTCCATTCTTTATCAATATTTCTGCAGCAGAAATCATTGTACTTCCGGTATTAATTTCATCATCAAAAACAATCGCTGACTTTCCTTCTACAGAACCAATAATATTTAAACTTTCAACTGTATCTTTGTTTCCTATTCTTCTCTTTTCTATAATTGCTAAAGGAGCTCTAAGTTTTGATGCAAAATCTCTAGCCCTTTTTGTTCCTCCAGTATCAGGTGAAACTACAACGATATTATCAATTTTTTTATCAAAAAAATATCTAGCCAATATAGGAAGAGCCGTTAATTCATCAACCGTTGACGAGAAAAATCCTTGTACTTGTCCAGCATGTAAATCCATAAGCATCACTCTATCTGCTCCAGCGGTTGTTATTAAATCAGCAATTAAACGACCTGTAATGGGAACTCTCGGTTGATCTTTTTTGTCTGTTCTTGCATAAGAAAAATATGGAATTACTGCAGTTATTCTACCCGCAGATGCTCTTTTAGCAGCATCTATCATTATCAAAAGTTCCATTATATTGTCATTAACAGGAAAGGAAGTTGGCTGTATTATAAAAATATCTCTTTCTCTTACATTTTCCAATATCCTTACAAATGTATTATCGTTAGCAAATTTAAAAACTTCAGCTTTAGTAAGAGTTTGGCCAATATACTGAGATATTTCGTTTGCCAAAGAAGAATGGGCATTCCCGCTCAAAATCAATGGTCCTTTTTGTAAATTTTTCATTAGAGTAAATTTTGTCCTTTCTAATAATCTATCAAAAAATAATTTAAATAATAATAAATTTTTGAGGTATATTAAAAAAAAAACATTTAAACAGAAAATTTATATAATGTTTATATATACAAATAATTAAGAAATTATGGATATTTATTTAGCAAGTCCCAGGGGATTTTGTGCAGGAGTAGTATTAGCTATTGATCTGGTTGAATATGCTTTAAAAAAATTTGGACCGCCAGTATATGTTAAGCATCAAATAGTACACAATTCAGTTGTTGTATCAGAAGTAGAAAGTAAAGGTGCAATAACAGTAGAAAGTGTATCAAAAATACCAGACAATTCCACAGTAGTTTTTTCTGCCCATGGATCACCACCAGAAGATTATAAAATTGCTAAAACAAAAAATCTCAAGGTAATTGATGCCACTTGCCCTCTTGTCACAAAAGTACATAATGAGGCCAAAAAATATTCCAAAGAAGATAAAGAAATTATTCTTGTTGGTCATAAAGGACATCAAGAAGTAATAGGTACTTCTGGACAAACCAAAATGAAAATTATAGATGACCGAGAAAAATTTAAATTAACAAAAAAATCTTCCAAAAACAAAAAAGATATAGTCGTTTTGTCTCAAACAACATTATCTGTAAGAGATACAAAAAATACTATAGAGAAAATTAAGAAAATTTATCCCAATGCTTTGATCAGGAATGATATTTGTTACGCTACAACTAATAGACAAGAGGTAACTGTGAAACTAGCAAAAGAAGTTGACTTAGTTTTGGTAGTCGGTGCCTCAAATTCATCTAACTGTAATAGACTTAAAGATGTTGCAATCGATTCAGGAACTAACTCATATTTAATCAATTCATTTGAAGAGATAAAACCAGAATGGTTAATAAATATCAATAAATTAGGACTCACATCAGGAGCTTCAACTCCAGATAAGTTAGTATATGAAATAATTACAAAATTGAAACCAAAATCAGTACATAAAATTGAAGATAAAAGTGAAAATATTGTATTTGAAATCCCCAGAAAAGTTAAAAGTTTATTAGATCAATGAAATTAGGTTTTGTAGTATCTTTTACGTTTATGATTTGTTTAAATTCTTGTGTGATAGATTCTGATTGGATAGAAAAAGATGTTGCATACATACTAAATAGATGTGAACCAAATAATTTAAACTTAAAAACTAAATCTGTGATTTTAAATAATAACTTTGGTGAATTAAAGTTGGAATTACATGTTGCAAAAAAACCGATTGAATTACAAACAGGACTGATGTGTATTAAAGATTTAAATATAGGAATTGACGGTATGATTTTTGAATTTCAGACTCCTCAAGATAAAGCGTTCTGGATGTACAAAACGATTATGCCATTACAGATAGTATATTTTAATGAATACAATGACTCTATTGGAAATTTTATGATGAAACCATGCTCTAAAAAAATACTTGAAAATCAAGATGTTTGGGTAGAAAGATGCTTAGCAGAATCTAGTAATTATATCCCTGAATCAAATTATCTATATGCAATTGAAATAATTGAATCATATGAAGATTTAGATAAATTAAAAAATTATTTACATAAAGAAAAACTTAATTTATTAAGGAATAATTGATAGTATATTTCAAAATAAAGTCAATTTAAGGTAATCATTTGGGAAAATTAATCCTAGTTAGACATGGTAAAAGTCTGTGGAATAAGGAAAATCGTTTTACAGGCTGGATTGACATTGATTTAGATATAGTGGGTGAAAAAGAAGCTGAAGAGGCCGGAAAACAGATAAGAAAAAAAAATATAACTATAGATCTAGCATATAGTTCAATATTTAAACGTGCCTATAGAACTGGAAAAATAATTTTAGATGTTCTAGCCCAAAAAAACATTGAGATAAAGCAAGATTGGAGATTGAATGAAAGACATTATGGGAAACTTCAAGGACTCAATAAGAGTGAAATAGAAAAAGAATATGGAACAAAACAAATAGCTCTCTGGAGAAGAGACTATTTAACAAAACCTCCACCAATAAGCAAAAGTGAGATTGAAAAATTGTTGAAAAAAAGAATATTCAAGAATATTCCTAAAGATAAATTCCCTTTTGGAGAATCTCTTAAAGATACATTGCAAAGAGTAGATGAATTCCACAAAGAAAACATTTTGAAAGAAATTGTTGAAAAAAAGAATATTCTTATAACTGCTCACGGCAATAGTCTAAGAGCACTTGTAAAAATAATAGAAAAAATAACAGATAAGGACATATCCAACTTGGAAATTCCAACTGGTAAACCAATATTTTATGATTATGTCGGGGGAGGGTTTATAAAAATATAAAGTGTACCTCTTATCGTTTACATGCTAAGAGGTACACTAAACCGTGTACACGCTTAATGATAAAAAAAAACTTTTCTATAAAAAAAATATATTATGGTTGGTGGGTAAGTCTCGCAGGAGGGGTCAATGCTTTTTTTTCTAGTATTCCTACCTTTAGTGCATCTAGTGTAATTTTCAAAGCAGTGGAAGATGAATTTGGGTGGTCAAGGGCTGTAGTTTCAGGAGTTTCTTCATTTGGTAGATTTGGTGGGGCATTATTAGGTCCAGTAGAAGGTTTTTTAAGTGACAAATTTGGCGCTTGGAAAATGGTTATAATAGGGTTTTTAATATCTTCAGTTGGCTTATTTTGGTTAAGTTCTATTGACAGTATTTTATTTTATTATGCATCTTATTTTGTAGTATCAGTGGGGACAAGCATAGGTGGATTTGTACCTTCAATGTCAGTAGTTAATGCATGGATGCCCCATCAAAGAACTAAAGCGATGAGTTGGGTTATAGGAGGGGGGGCTTTTGGAGGTTTTTTTACTCCACTCATAGTTTTATCAATCGAAAGTATAGGTTGGAGACAATCAGTAATAGTATTAGGGATTATATTTTTAGTAGTTGGGCCATTGGTATCTTTAGTTATTAGGAGAAAACCTAATCTTGACTTTGTTATACCTAAAGATAGTCTTAAAAAGATTATTATTACTAATATAGAACCACGTCAAGCAATACGAAACAAGAATTTTTGGATAATAGCAATCTGTCATCTATTTGCAAATGTCTCTGTTGGAGCGATAAGTGCACATATTTTTTTGTATTTGACAGATCATGATGGAGTTAATCTAACCTTATATGTTGCTGGCACAATTCTACCGCTGATGGCTTTAGTATCTTTTATTGGTCAAATAAGTGGAGGTATTTTGGGGGATAGATATAATAAGAGGATCATATTGCCAGTGTTATTTTTAGTACAATCTATATCTTTAGTAATTTTAGCTTTTGCAAATAGTTTTATTGATGCAATTATGTTTTCTGTTATTTGGGGAATCGGATTTGGTATGAGAACTCCTATTTTGCATTCTATTAGAGGAGAATTCTTTGGGGGTAGACACTATGCAACTATATTAGGTCTAAATGCATTTCCTATGGGTATAGGTATGATGCTTTCACCAGTTATAGTTGGATTTATTTATGATTCTACAAACACATATTTTTACTCTCTTTTAAGCATGGCATTGTTATGCATTGCTTCATCATTTTTGATACTTTTAATTAAAAGCCCAAATACTAAGAAAGATTTATGAAAAAATTATTAAGAATTGAACAAATCGCAGAAAAACTTGGACTTGATAAAGATGCTATAGAAAATTATGGAAATTATAAAGCCAAAGTTTCTCTAAATGCAATTAAAAAAAATAGAAAATCAAATTTACTTGTGGTTACAGCAATAACTCCTACTCCTCTTGGAGAAGGAAAATCAACAATTGCAGTAGGACTTACTCAAGGTTTTGGAAAAATTAATCAAAATGTCGCATTAACAATTAGACAACCCTCTCTTGGTCCAGTTTTTGGACATAAAGGTGGAGGTACAGGTGGTGGTCGAGCCACTGTGCAACCTGCAGAAGATATAAATTTACACTTCAATGGTGATTTTCATGCTGTGGAATCAGCTCATAATCTGTTGGCAGCAATGGTGGATAATGCAGTTTATAGAAATAAAATAAAAGATTTCTCAGCTGAAGATATTAGTTGGAGAAGGGTAACTGATGCAGAAGATAGATCTTTGAGATCTATAATAAGTGGATCGGGCGGGTCTAGTACTGCCCCACTTAGATCCACAGGTTTTGATATATCTTCAGCTTCAGAAATTATGGCCATACTTGCCTTAACTGATTCACAAAAAGATTTGAGAGATAGATTAAGTTCAATTGTCGTCGGGTGGAAGAAAGATAAAACTCCAGTTCTAGCAAAAGATATAAACTGTGTAGGCTCAATGATGGCTTTACTTAAAGATGCAATAAAACCTAACTTAGCTCAAACAATTGAAGGACAACCAGCTATAGTTCATATGGGGCCATTTGGAAATATTGCTCATGGTTGCTCCTCAATACTAGCTGACCAATTAGCAACTTCCTATGCAGATTATGTTATAACAGAAGCTGGATTCGGTGCTGATTTAGGTTTTGAAAAATTTATGGATATTAAAGTTAGACAGGGCGGTCCTAAACCATTTTGTGCGGTTATTGTAGCGACTATTAGAGGACTAAAATGGCATGGGGGATTGGACATAAAAGAATTAATGACAAAAAATAATGAAGCAATAGTTAGAGGTTCAGAAAATTTGATCAATGCAATAAAAATTGTTTCTAAATATGGATTACAATCTGTAGTAGCTATAAACTTATTTCCAGGAGATTCTCAGGAAGAAATCAAATTAGTAAAAAAAATATGTGAAGAAAATAATTCTGTAGCTATTGAATCTAATGGATTTGCAGAAGGTGGTTCTGGAATGACAGAATTGGCACAGTATATTACAAATTTAGACAACAAATCTGATGAAGTTAATTTATTGTATGATGACAAAGAATCGACTTTAGAAAAAGTAAGAATATTAACATCAGAAATATATTCAGCAAGTGGCGTCACATGGGGTCCTAGAACAAGAAGTACTATTAAACTTTTTGAGCAACAAGGATGGAATTTTCCTATTTGTATGGCAAAGACACACTTATCAGTTTCAGCGAATCCAAAACTTAGAGGCGCTCCTAAAGGTCATAAAATACCAATCAAGGAAGTTAGGGTATTAGCAGGAGCAAAGCAAATAGTTACTTTAGCAGGAGATATAATTACTTTGCCAGGTTTGCCAAGTAATCCAAACGCATATGACATTGATTTGAACGATCAAGATGAAATCATAAATATATTGTCAACTTAGTGAGAATGGCTAGATTTATAATGTAAAGCCAATAGATCCTCGCCATAGTCTGATGCAAAATCTCTTAAAACAGAATGTATATGATTAGCATTATTCTGTGTATTATCATACTCAATCAGAAAATTATCATGTTTTATTGAGTAATAATGTCCTTGCGATTCATTAATTGAACCTGCCCAAGCAAAATATGTGTTTTCAAAACCTACTTGATTAATTTTTAGTTTATATTGATCAGAAATTGTGTCGTTAAATCTATTTATATAGATATCAATTAATTTAATGAGCTTATCACGTTCAGAATCGCTTAAATCTGCAAAAATAATACCTTGTGTAAACCTTTCTTTATCAAAAGTTCTATAATTCATAGTCAATATATCATCGTGTGCTATTTTTGACACAATCGCTTTATTTCTTTTTTCATCAGGTAACGATGTAATTAATTCACGTCCATAGTCTTCTTCTAATGCAAGAGCACGAAATCCTTTACGTGGACCATCTATAATTTTTGCTGGATTTGCACCAAAAAACAAGGGGTGAATACTAATTTCTTTATTAATCACATTAACGGTTAAACCTATATGGTGCCCTCCTATTCTAAATCCCCAAGGTAATTCACTTTTATATGGATCTCCAAAAATAGCGATCCAATATCTCTCAGGAGATCTAACCCAATTTCCTGAGCCACCTTCATTTTTATTAGCATATCTGCCTTCATAATCTCCTAAAATTGTTTCTAAATCGATTATGGATCTAGATGTTTCATACCCTTTAATGGAATATGATAATTTCATTAAATCATAAACATAATTTCTTTGAAATGGTTTCATATCAAATATTAGAAGACCATTTTGTACATGCGGTGTATAGTACCAAATATATCTCTCATCATCAGAGAAATCAAAGATCAATTCTGATTTCTGATTTCCATCCAAACTTTCAAGGAAATCAATTAGTTTATTTGATATTTTTTTTATTAAATTTTCTGTGTTAGTTATTGTCATATATAAAATTATTTGTTGTTATACTGATGATAAATTAGTATAAGTTTTACAGATAATATATCAGAAATTTATTATTAATTATTAATATTATTTGTATTTTTTATGAATCATATGAAAATTTTAATATCAGGAGCAAGTGGATTTATTGGTAAAAATTTAACAAAATTTTTATTCGAAAAGAACCATCAAATTCAATTGTTGACGAGAAATCCTAACTTATCAGAAAATGAAAATATTCAATTTTGGGAACCAGATAATTTTAAATTAAATAAATCTTTGGTTGAAAAATCAGATATAGTAATAAGCCTAAATGGTAAAAATATCATATCTCCATTCAGGAATAAACTTAGAGAAATAAAATCAAGTAGATACAATGCTATTGAAACATTTATATCAACATTTGGAGCATGTACAAAACTACCAAAATTATTTATTTCTGCTTCAGCATGTGGATTTTATGGAGATAGGCCTAATGAAATATTAGATGAATATTCTCCAAAAGGTAATGGAATTTTATCCGATATTTCAAATGAATGGGAAAATAAATCATCATTGAAAAATTTGCGAGTAGTTAATCTTAGATTCGGAAATATTATTCACAATGACTCATATATGTTTAATCAATTAAAAAAATTTTGTAAAATTATCGGCACGAACAAGATAAATGGTGGAGAGTTTTTTTTTCCTTGGATTTCTCTTTTAGACACTTTAAGAGCAATAGAACATATAATATATAATGAAAAGATAACGGGACCAGTAAACATAACTTCAAACAATAATTTACGATTTAATGAAGTCTTTAATGATCTAAACCAAGTTATAAAACCTTTAATAAAAATTCCTATCCCGAAAATATTAATTAAATCTATTTTTGGTCAAATAGGAGTCGAAGCATTACTGAATGATCAAAAAGTAGTTCCATTAAAATTACAGAATACAAAATTTCAATGGATAGTTAGGACTCCTTTGGAAAGCCTTAACTCTGTTCTCTAATCATCTTCCGCAAAACAAATGCTAATAATCCTCCATGGAAATAATATTCAGATTCTATATTTGTATCAATCCTTATAAGGGTTTTAAAGTTTATAAATGATCCATCTTGTTTTCTTGCAATAACATTTATTTCTGAATTAGGTTTAATTTTATTTTCCAAACCTTGAAAATCAAAAGTTTCAGTACCATCAATATTTAAGGTGTCAGCATTTTCTCCTTTAATAAATTGTAGTGGAACTATTCCCATTCCTACTAAATTTGATCTATGTATTCTTTCATAACTTTCTGCAATTACGACCTTTACTCCCAACAAAGAAGGTCCTTTTGCTGCCCAATCTCTTGAAGAACCTGTTCCATATTCCTTACCCGCAATAACAATTAAAGGAATTCCTAATTCTTGGTATTTTTCTGAAGCATCAAAGATTCTCATTTTTTTATCTTCAGGGAAAAAAATTGTCCAATCTCCTTCATCATCAACTAATTGATTCCTTAATCGTATATTTCCAAATGTTCCTCTTACCATAACATTATGGTTCCCTCTCCTAGATCCATAAGAATTAAATTCAAATCTTGGAACATCATTGGAAATTAATAACTGCCCAGAAGGAGCTGATGGGGGTATGGAGCCCGCCGGTGAGATATGATCAGTAGTAACTGAATCTGTTAATTTAACTAAACACCTAGCGTCTATTATCATATCTTTGGCATCGGGAGTTAAATTAAAGTCGTAAAAATAAGGTGGTTTTTGGATATATGTTGAGTTAATATCCCAGTTAAACTGATTCTCTTCTGTTGAAGTTAAACTTTGCCATTCTAAAGGACCAGCATAAACAGATTCATATTCTTCTATAAACATCTTAGAATTTAATGATTTTGTTATAGTGTCTTCTATTTCATCTGAGGTTGGCCACAAGTCTTTCAGGTAAACTTCTTTACCGTCTTTATTTCTAGCTATAGGATCATTTGATAAATCTATATTGATAGTACCGGTTAGTGCGTAAATTACAACTAACATTGGTGAAGCCAAATAGTTAGCTTTAACTTGAGGGTGGACTCTTCCTTCAAAATTTCTATTTCCTGATAAAACTGCTGAAACTGTCAATTCTTCGTCTTCTACTTTTTTAGATATTAAATTGGGTAAAGGGCCAGAATTTCCAATACAAGTTGTACATCCATAACCCACTGTTTGGAATCCTATCTTATCCAAATAGTAATTCAAACCTGCTTTTTCTAAATAACTGGTTACAACCTTTGAACCAGGAGCAAGAGAAGTTTTTACCCAAGATTTAGGTTTAATTCCCATTTCAAAAGCTTTTTTTGCAATTAAACCTGCTCCCACCATAACATTGGGATTTGAAGTATTAGTACAACTGGTAATAGCGGCAATTACAACAGATCCATTATCCAATTTTTCGTTAGATAAATCAACTGAACTAAAATCAAAACTTTCTTTAAAATTCTTGCTTACCTCTGATAATAATAATCTGTCTTGAGGTCTTTTTGGTCCTGCCATTGAAGGTCTAACATCACTCAAATCAAAATTTATATTCATAGAATATTCAGGATAATTATCTTGTTGATAAAACAATGCATTTAATTTAGCATATGTTTCAACTCTTTCTATCAATTCACTTGGCCTACCAGTTAAAGATAAATAATCTATGGTTCTATCATCAATTGGGAAAAAACCACAAGTCGCACCATATTCTGGGGCCATGTTTGAAATGGTAGCTCGATCAGTCAAAGATAAATTTTTCAATCCATTACCATAAAATTCTACGAATTTTTCGACAACCCCCACTTCTCTTAGAATTTCTACAATAGACAAAACCAAATCAGTTGCTGTAGTACCTTCAGGAATATTTCCATCTAAATTTACTCCTACAACTTCAGGAACCTGCATATAATATGGTTGCCCTAGCATTACTGCTTCAGCTTCAATTCCACCAACTCCCCAACCCAAAACTCCAACTGCATTTATCATAGTTGTATGAGAATCGGTTCCTATACATGTATCTGGGTAAATAAAATTATTCTCCGAAGATAAAATAACTTCGGCTAGGTTTTCCAAATTTACTTGGTGAACAATGCCTGTGCCTGGAGGAACAACTAAAAAATTAGAAAATGCTGATTGAGCCCATTTCAATAATTTGTATCTTTCGGTATTCCTATCAAATTCTTTCAAAATATTTAAATTCATAGAATCATTTTGTGCAAAAGAATCTACTTGTACTGAGTGATCAATAACCAAATCTGATCTAACAATTGGATTTATCATAGAAGGTTTCATTCCCAAATCTGATACCGCATCTCTCATTGAAGCCAAATCTACAACCACGGGAACTCCAGTAAAATCTTGTAGTACAACTCTTCCAGGCATATATGGAAATTCTTCTTCAGGTACAGAATTTTTTGTCCAATTTAATAATTGATTTATATGGTGGGAATTGGAAAGTTTTTTTTCATAAGATCTCAATACATTTTCTAATAAAATTCTTATAGAGAATGGAAGATTTTCTATTTGAACATTATTATCATTCGCAAAGCTCAAAATATCATAGTACTTTTTCTTGCCTTCATTTAAATCTATTTCTCTTACATATTTTTTTATTTCAAAATTTTGTGTCATATCTATTTTCTTGATAAGTTAGAATATTACTGTAAATCATGTTACTTATAATGTTACATTCACTTATGAGATTTAATAAATAGAATATTATGAAACAATTCGCTAAATATATCCAAAAAAAAATACCTTTTTATTATGGCTGGATAATTGTTGCTGGATCGGGTTCAAGTATGTTTGTAAGAAATTCTGCAGCCACATTAACCATAGCAGTATTTGTATATCCAATGAGCGAAAGCCTTGGATGGTCAAGAACTGTAATTGTTGGAGCCTCTTCTTTAGCTGGGATTTTGGCAATATTTATTTCTCCTTTATCGGGTTGGATAATTCAAAAATACGGAACTAAAATAACTTTATTGATCTCAGTCTTACTATTAGGTTTATCTATTGCATTATTAAGCCAAACATTTTCACCAATAATGTTTTATTTATTATTTGGTATAAGTAGAATCATTTTCAGCTCCCCGATACAAATAGGAGCCACCACAGTAGTAACCAAATGGTTTTCAGAAAATAGAGGTAAAGCAACTGGATTATTGGGAATGCTCCATTCACTTGGCATGGGTTTTTTTCCTTTATTTGCTCAAATTATAATGAATATTTCTGGCGGTAATCCCGACTCTTGGAGAAGTAGTTGGTTGTGGATGGGAGTAAGTGTTTGGATAATTTCTGTTCCTTTGATATTATTCACTTTATTTAATTCTCCTTCTGATTTGGGGATTAAAACTAATATAAGTAAGCGCGAAGAAGAAGTTTCAGAATTAGGTAGATCTTATAAATCAGTCTCACTAAAATTTGCCTTAAAATCTACTACATTTTGGATGTTGGCAATTGTTGGTTTTCTTACTTATTTCATACACACAGGAGTTAATATTCATCAGGCTGCTTACTTAATTGACAAAGGAATAAGTCCAATTTATGCTGCAACAACATTGACTATTATGGCTATTGGAACAGGATTTGGGAGTATTATTTGTGGTTGGGCATCAGACAAATTTCAAGCAAAAAAAACATACTTTTTTATTACACTATGGTTAGCTCTAAGTTCATTTCTATTTTTAGGAATATCTAATATTTTTTCAGCTTTTGTAGTTGCATTTATATTTGGCATAGCTCTAGGAGGATTATTGGTTATCCCTCCTGTAGTACTAGCTGATATTTTTGGAAAAGAAAATATTGGTGCTATTAGGGGTTATAGTGAGCCCTTTGTAAGCGCCGGGCAGGCATTTGGAGGTATTACTGCAGCTTTAATCTACGATTTTTCTGGATCATATGAATTAACTTTCCCTATCTTTACGTTAGTAGCAATAATTGCAGCAATTTTAATAATAACTTCTCCTAAAATTAAATATTAAATAATTGAAGTGCCTCCATCTAAAAGAATATTATTCCCAGTTATCATTTCTGCATCATCAGAGGCCAGAAACAAAAATAATTTAGCTATATCTGTTCCTAATAAAAATCTACCTAAAGGAATTTGATCTAGACGTTTTTTATAATTTAGAGGATTATCAATTGATGTAGTCCAATCATTTGGACTATATTCATTATTAGAACGTACAAATGGAGTATCCACATGACCAGGAGAGACCATAACACATCTAATTTTATATTTTGCATATGCAAGAGCCGCAGAGCGAGTAAGACCAAGCAATCCCATTTTTTGCGCTGAATATCCTGGTGAAGAATCACTACTATTGACGGAAGCTAAAGAGCCCAAGTTAATTATCACTCCTCCTTTTTCTTTCATATATTTTGTTACATTTTTTATCCCCAAAAAAGTTCCTGATAAACCTATGGATATAATTTTATTCCACATTTCAAAACTTTGATTTTCAAAACCTGTGCGAAAATTGGCACCAGCATTATTACATAAAACATCAATTCTATTATATTTATTCATGCATTTTTCAAAATTTTGTTTCCATTCTTTTTCATGTGTAACATCTAATTTGGCAAAGGAGGTTTCTCCACCATTAAGATTTATATCTTTTGAAATGATTTCAACTGACTTTTCATTGAGATCAGTGAGGTAAACTTTATACCCATTACTTGAGAATAATCTAGCTTGTGCTTCACCTATGGCACCAGCACTGGCGGTAATAAACACCACTTTTTCATTACTCATCAAAATTTCCTTTTGTAATAGATTCAATCATGGCCTGAATATATCCATTTGCAAATGCTCTACCTCTATGACCCCATTCAGTATCATTAAATGTCATTGGAACATGATCATCAATAAAAAAGGAATCAAAGCCATTTTTATGATAGATTTTCATAGCCTTATACATGTCTACATAACCACTATTTATAAATTCTTCATTAAATTTTGGAACTGTTCCAGAAACATTTCTGAAATGTACATATAAAATCTTTTTTCTTTTAGAAAAATAATCGATCATTTCATAAATCCCTTCTCCTGAAGCATCTGCCATTTCTGAAAATGTTCCTTGACAAAATTCAATAGCATTTGATGGAGAGTCAACAATATTAATCAATTTTTTATAAGAATCAAATGATCTAAACAATTGAGGAATACCACCCAGATTTTCTACGGGTGGGTCACAAGGATGAATACCTAATTTAATATTCTTTTTTTCTGCGATCGGAGTAATAATTTTTATCCAATTTTCCAAATTTTCCCATAATTCCTTTTCCGTATATTCTCTATCGTGAGTGTTTGGAATTTGTTTTGCAATACTGTAATCAAAGGCAGTAGCAGTAGCACCTCCTCTGATTGTAACGGGATCTGTTCTCCACACATGAGAAGGCATCCAGTTATAACCAAATATTGGTATTCCCGCGTCCGCAATATTAGAAATATTTTCAATCATATTTTCTATTTGTTGATCTGATTTTTCTCCACCAAGCATTATATGATCATAAAAATGGGTAGGAACATTTTCTATTGCTGATAATTGTAAGCCATAACTTTCTATGTTTAGTCTTAACTTAATCAATTCTTTCTTTGACCATACACCAGGTCTAGATTGTTCTAATACAGGTGTGTTTAATAAAATATCCTTTACTCCATATTGCGCAGCAAATCTTAGGTATTCTGATGAAGGAAATTTAAATTGTCCAAAACCGGGTCTCATATCTTAACCTCCTGTATGATTAAATAAAAAAAATTTTATTAATGCTAATAGATATTCATACACATATACAGCAATTTGAAGACAAAGATTTGTCAAATCTATTAATAAATTCTAGAAATGCAAAAATAGAAGTGATAGTTGCAGCAGGTACTACAATTGAAGATTCTAAAAAATGTGTAAAATTATCCGAT
>Ga0310123_10000116_pt1 | contig 67719 bp, 59 predicted proteins | sample CB6_AW_1057_MG_FD_203505 | JGI IMG/M metagenome (GOLD analysis project Ga0310123, IMG submission 203505) | Marine microbial communities from Western Arctic Ocean, Canada - CB6_AW_1057 | ecosystem: Environmental > Aquatic > Marine > Oceanic | place: Canada: Western Arctic Ocean | collected...
TCGCGGCCGTTAGATAGCGCCAGCGCAGCGCGGTTTCAAGCACGGGCCGATACAGCTGGCGGACACAGACTTTGAGGCCATTCGCGAACATCCCCTGAAACCGGCTCCACCAGCCCGTTCGGGTCCGACGAACAAAGTGGGAGAGGTGAGCCGGCAGGATGGTGAGCGCTTCTAGCAACGAGAACAGCAGGCAGGGAATCACGATCAACGGAATGACAACGAACATCTTGCCCATCAGACCGGGCATGAACATCAGCGGCATAAACGCCGCCACGGTCGTCAAGACGGCGAAGACGACCGGCTTTGCGATCTCCTGCCCGCCTTCGATCGAACCGCGCAACCCGTCGCCGTGGTCTTCCTGATGGCGAAAGATGTTTTCACCCACGATGATGGCGTCGTCCACGACGATCCCGAGTACCAGGATGAACGCGAACAACGACATCATGTTGATGGTCACGCCGACCATCGGCATGAGCGCGATCGCGCCGAGAAACGAGATAGGGATACCCAAGCTGACCCAAAACGCCAGGCGAAGCTCCAAGAAGAGCGCGAGCACGACGAAGACGAGCACAAACCCCGTTACGCCGTTGCGCAGCATTAGGGTCAGCTGTGCGCCCAGCGGTTCGGCGTTGTTGAGCCACACCGTGAGCGTGACCCCCTCCGGGAAACGTCCCGCGGCGGTCGCGACGTATTCCTGAACCATGGCGGCGATGTCGAGCGTGCTTTGCTCACCAGTGCGGAACACGGACACCATCATCGTCGGCTCGACGTCGAAGCGGGCGATTTGGTCCGTTTCCGCAAACCCATCGATGACACTGGCGACATCGCCAAGATAGAGACGGCTCCCATCAGACCGAGTCCAGAGCACGAGGCGCTCGTATTCGTCACCCCGATACGCCTGTCCCACCGTGCGGAGGAGAATCTCTCCGCTCTCGGCGCGTACCGAACCGCCCGGGAGGTCGAGTGACGAACGCCGGACCGCGTCGGCGACCTCGTCAAACGTCAATCCGTGTCGGCGGAGGGCGTTTTCGGATACCTCGATGGAGATCTCATACGGCGGCGCCCCGACAATATCGACCTGGCTGATACCCGGCAGTGAGGCGAGCTCGTCACGCACTCGCTCGGCCACCGCTTTGAGCGAGAGCGGGTCGAGGTCGCCCGAGACCGCGATGTCTGTGACCTGAATTCGGTTGGTCAGTTCTCGAATGATCGGCTTCTCGGTTTCGACTGGGAAGGTCGTGATCGCATCGACATTGCTCTTGATTTCATCGACAACCCGGCGGACGTCGGCGCCAAGCTCGAGCTCGACCAGGACCATCCCCATACCTTCGGACGCGGTCGACTCGATTTGCTTGATGCCGTCGATGCCCTGAATCGCTTCCTCGACCCGAATACAGACCGCTTCCTCGACTTCGTCGGGTGCCGCGCCAAGATACGGCACCTCCACGATGATCCGGTCGAGCTCGATCTCCGGCATCACCTCTTCGTTGACGGTAAACGCCGCGAGAACGCCGCTCATGACAACGAAGACCATCAGCAGGTTGGCCGCCACGGTGTTGCGCGCGAACCAGTCGATCATCCGACTCACGATTGCCTCCGGGTGGCGCCGTATGAGATATCCAAGATGAGTGGATTGCCTTCGGTTACGTGAGGTATCTCAGTGCAGTCGAGTGGCGCAAAACCGCGGGAGGTTCAGGCGGGGGCCCGCTGCCTCGCCTTGGCGCCGCGCCACAAAAAGATGCCCAGTATTTCGGACGCACTACACTAGCATTTTGTTCCAGAGATTCGCGACGCGAGGTCTCGGCGGTCGGGAGATTCTGAGGATGCACAGAAGCTGGACGGACGGAGTGCTTCGATTTTCGTATGCCGAGCTGGACGAACTCCGAGACGTCGCACGCATGCTAGCCAAGGAACGGGTGTGTGAACACGTGTACTTTGGTCCGAACTTGCCCGAGGAGACGCGTCAGTATTTCATGCCGCTGCTCGAGCCGATGCAGGCGTCGTTGCGTTCTGGGGACACGCCCGAGAATCACGTGTTCACCATTCGAAAGGTCGACAACTCGACATTCGTCGGCAACTGCGCGCTCTTGCCGGTCATATTTGGGGCCGGCAACTACACGATCGGCTACCAGCTCGACGATATGCACTGGCGGAAGGGCTACGGCATGAGAGCGTGTGAGTTCGTCATCTGGTATGGCTTTGTTCAGCTCCAGGCTCGTCGGCTGAGCGGCGATACCCTGGTCTCAAATGTTGGCTCTGCGCGGATCATGGAAAAGTGCGGCTTTACCCGTGAAGGCGTGAGGAAGAGCTACTACGTGGCGGGTCAGAGGGTTCGCGACGACCTCTTGTTTGGTCTTCTTCAGGAAGACGGCGGTATCGACCTTGAAGAGATGACCTCACGTTTCCGCCCGACCTAAGGCCAAGCCCGCGTGCCGACGTGACATCGCCTCCGGCGAGTGAGAAACGCGCCCTTCCGCCCGTTGCGGAGCCTCGTCCTCACGACACCGAGGTCGGTGCATGGCGATGGCGAGGAGCACAGCAAAAAGTGCCGCGTTTCCCGGCATCTGGAGGCTGAAATCAACGGTTTCCTGGAGGGCGATCGCACCCAGCCCGGTCACGGCGCCTACCCGCTGCCAGTAGGTCTGCGCATCGTGTGCGTCCGCTTCCTCGGTGAAGCGATGGCGTATCTCGCGGGTGACCACCCACCCAAGCCGGAGGAAGGGAATGCCGAGCAGGAGCCCGCCCTCCGCTGCCAGTTGTAGGTAGTCGTTGTGGGCCTCGACGGCACGGGTGTCGGCGATGTCCTTCTGGTACGCGAGCATCGCGATGCCGGAAGTATTGAGTCCGGTCCCGGTCGCCGGGAAGTCTCGGATGATCGTCGTCGTGTCGCGCCAGATCGGAATGCGGCGACCCACATCGTTCCATGACGCCCGCTCGAACTCTTGTCCAACTCGATCGAGACCACCACGACCGACGGCCACGACGAGCACCAGCGCCAGAGCGATCGGGATAAGAAACCGTTGCCGGCGGCCGGCGTGGTGACGGTTTGCCCAGAGACCCGCGCCGGCGAGCGCCACCACCAGCGAGATGATTCTCGATCGCGAGAGTGTCACGACCACGCCGACGGCCATGACCCCGATGGCCATCGTCACGAGCAGGATCTCGTTCACCGCGGACGATCCGATCCAGAGCAGCCGTCGGCGCCAGGCAGGTGTGCGACGAGCGCGGCGCGACACAGCGCCACAGAGATACCCGACTGACACTGACAGCGTCATCACCAGCCATCCCGCCACATGGTTGCCGTTTGTAAACGGTGCCGCTGGACGTATGGATTTTCGTGGATACCAAAATCCGTAGACCACGTCGCTTTCTGACGCGCGCTGTATTACACCGACAACGGCGACAAGGACGCCCAACGCAATGAGGCCCCGTATCAGGTCATTCGGACGCACAATGCTCAGCGCGCGTGGCGCCGAGCATTGTGCACTCCGAGCGAGACAATGAACGCCAGCCCAAGTACTGTCCGCGAGGGCCAGATGGAGATCGTCGAAGGTGGCGTGGGCGGTGTGGAGGCGAGGTCTGGTGCTCTGGGTACCGCGACCGCGTGTAACGCCTCGAAGTCGATGTCAAATCGTGCCGGGCTGGCAACCGAGACCAAAGCGCGGGGCAACGGTATTGCCTGGAGCCCGGCGACCCCGACGACAACAATTACACCGATGGCCACGGATCTTTGTGGATTGGCGTGGTTCGTCAAAGAAGTTGCGTCGTTGCCTGTCATGACGAGACCCATGACGCCCAGAGTCGCGCACATGACCAGCAGCGGCGCATACGCCCAGGAATACTCCGCCCCAAAGGCAAGCGCGCCCCACCCCAGGACAAAGACGGTGGCAGTGTGGACGCGTGCCATACGCGATGACCGCCGGCTATTCCCCTGTAACCGTCACGTCTTGCATAAGTCCCGGCGCGCGGCGCCGGCCTGGCAAGGCACGACGAGGGAGCAAATCGGCTATTTGTGACCGAGGAGCAACGCTGGCACGCGGGATGCACCGCCTGGGACTTATGCGAGACATGACGGTTACAGCGGACTAGGGTCCAGAAACGGGTGGCTCGGTCCGGGTCTCAGCCAGCACACCGCCGACGTAGGTCGACCACCGATCTACCGTGCCGTTGCCCGGCGTGTCTTCCTCGAGACGGACCAATGCGGCGTTCTTGTAGTACTCCCAACGGTTGACAGTGTCATTGCGGGCCGTCGAAACCTCGATCCGCGTGAGGGCGCCCCTGGAGTCGTAATAGGCCCACGCGTCGAGCACCCCATCGTGACGCAGTGAGAATCCTACCTTGGCGATCTCTTGGCTCCGGTTGACATACTCTCACCGGTCGATGATGCCGTCCCTATCGTCATCACGTTCGACCCGTACCATCTCGCCCAGGAGGTTAGCGGTCGCGTCTGTCCGGCCATCACGGTCAGTGTCGATACGAAACTCGGTCAGGCGCCGCGTTTGTCGGTCGACGACCGCGCGGACAGATGCATCGTCGGCTAGATGGTCGTAAACGAGGATGGTCTCTCCGGTCGCGGGATGAACGACGCGACGAAATCCAGCTCCGAACGGCCCGTCGCCATACGGTCCAACGACGCGATACGCGAATACGCTGGAGGCGACCGCCAGACAGAATCCGGCCGAGAGAATGATCTGCTCACGACGTGTGCCGTCCGTGAATGACAAGACGGATGTGAGAAGGCGCTCGGGCTAACTCTTGTCGCGTAGCACCAAACCCACAGTCGTGACGCCGGCGGTAGCCGCCGCGGCGATCACCCACAAGGGCACGCCTCCGCCGCTGCGGTCGCGCTGGGCGCGACGATCTGCAGGCCGGTGAGCAACGACCCTTCGTCGATCAAGACGGGCAGACCGGTGAGCTGATCGTTGAGACGAATCTGGACAACATATTCGCCAGGCACCACGGCCCGAAAGCTCCAGCCGCCCCCAGCGTCGGTGGAGGTTACATGCAGCGGAAAGCCAACCGGCCGGCCCGCCGACGCCTGCCACAATTCGACGCGGACATCGGTCAGCGCGCCGCCTACGGCGTCGATGACCGAGCCCGACACCCCTCCGGCCACTGCTCGCTCCGCCAGAGCCGGCGTCGACAGACTCATGGCAACCATGCCCAGGATCAATATTGCGACGCGCTTACTGATTCCGTTTAATATGTTTCTCACGTAGCCGACTCACCACAAGACAGTATTGAAGTCAATGTTTTCGAGTATTAAATGTTGCTACGCACGAAATAAATTCGCCGAATACTACGAAATACTCGAACGGCACGGAAAAAACTCGTATCCCATGCGCTGGACTCAAACGGTGCCTGCCCTCGTCTCGACGCCCTCCGCGACCCCAACGACACGCGGATTCAAGGGTGTGTCGGTGCGTTGACGTGTGTCGTGGCGAGTTCCGTGACTGCCGAGTACCGTGCTCCCCTCGGACTAAGTGGGTAACCGATGGGGGCGACCTCGGCAGCACAGAATTCTCGCCCCTACAGCAGATCAACGCTGACGACGTCGCGACAATTTCTGGAGTGCGCATGAAATCTCGCGAGTGCGGAGGAATCCTTAGGGAGTGCGCATGACCTGACCGGGTTCGCATGGCATGGATAGTTGACGGTATGCAGTACATTGCGCTGATGGTCGGCGCGTCGAGCGTGCTCGTTGTGTTCGCCCTGCGACAACGGGTCGCGGCTCTGTAACAACCGGCGAAACTCCCCGCAATCCACTGCATGCAATAGGAGTGTTCCAGCTTGGGAACGACCCACGCCAACCTGGCATGCCACGTGAGCGCTCTGAGAGTCTGCACGACGTGCCCGGATATGCACCGTCCGGTCGTGAGTGGGGGAGTGGTCGTAAGCAAGGTAATCCTCGTCGGCCAAGCCCCCGGGGACAAGGAACCGACGCTTGGTCGCCCGTTTGCCTGGACGGCCGGCCGGACGCTGTTCCGATGGTTTCACGAAAACACGGGTCTGGATGAGGCAGCGTTTCGGTCGTCGATCTATATGGCGGCGGTGTGCCGCTGTTTCCCAGGGAAGAAACCCCGAGGCGGAGACCGGGTCCCCACCCCACGAGAAATCGCCAATTGCGCGGGTTGGCTAGAGGCCGAGTTTCAGATCCTTCAGCCGTCGCTCGTGATCCCGGTAGGCAAGTTGGCCATTCAGCAATTTGTCGTGTGCCGGTCCCTCGTCGAGGTCATCGGCAGGCAGATGCGCATCCGTTTTGCCGGCGAGACGGCGGACGTGATCCCGCTTCCGCATCCCTCCGGCGCCTCCCCGTGGCCCCGCATGGAGCCTGGGCGATCTTTGTTGGAGGATGCGCTCGGTTTGATCGCCAGGCATCCCGCCATACGCCATATCAAGGGCCGCGCCCGTCAACGACGACAGGTTCAACCCTAGAATTTCGTATGTTGAGGGCGGTGACATGTGCTCGGCGCCGAGGGCGGCGCTGGCGCCTTAGTTGGTTTGGGTACACCATGCTCGCTCGTCACGCCTGACTCGCGTCTGTGACCGGTCGCTCCGCGTACGGTGTGCCGCAATTTCCGCCAGTGTTCGCGTCAACGTTCCGGCCGCTCGTCGAGTATTACCTATTGAAAGGCACAGGTGAATGAGGTTGGGGCCCGACAGTGCAGTGTGCGTCCAGAAGGCGTTGTCAATGTCGCGTCTTTCTTGCGACGAAATCTCTCCGGAAGCCGCCGAGGTTTCCAGGCTGGTGCGTTTCTTCGGTGACTTATATCGGTCATCGCACCGGGGTGAAGAGCGGCCTCACGATGCTCGAGAATTTCCGCGTGATGTGCGCTCTGAACGGGTCAGCGATCGGCCGAGAGGAAGGGCGCGACGTATTGCAGCGGGTGGGTCTTGGTCGTCAGGCTGACATGTCGGCGCGTCAGCTCTCCATGGGGCAGCTCCGTCGGGTCGCGCTGGCTCGGCTCATCGCGTGTCCTCGCGCGCTCTGGCTTTTGGATGAAGTCTTGGCCTCGTTGGATGAGACCGCCGTCGGCGCCACGCGATCGCTCATTGATGAGCATGTGTCGGAGGGGGGGATGGCCATCGTCTCCACGCATCAGGCGTTGAGGCTGGGTGCCTCGACGTCCTTACGAATCGAGTTGACGGCATGAGAGCAATCTCACCGGCGGCAATGGCCGGATGGATGGTCTGGCGTGACGTCACACTCGCCTGGCGGCGGCGGTCCGATGTGCTGGGGACTCTCTTTTTCTTCGTGATGGTGGTCAGCCTCTTTCCGTTGAGCATTGGCCCTGAGACGCAATTGTTGCGAACGATGGCGCACGGCGCGTCTGGGTTGCTGCCCTCCTCGCCTCGATGTTGTCGCTCAGCCGGCTTTTTGTCGAGGACCACACCGACGGCACGCTTGAACAGATGTTGCTGACGCCGTAACCTGTTTTTCTCATCGTGCTGGCCAAGGTATTCGCGCAATGGCTGGTGTCGGTCGTGCCGCTCGTGCTCGTGGCGCCACTGGTTGGCATGCAATTCGGTCTGTCGCTCGACGCACCGCTGATCCTGACCGCCTCACTCACGCTCGGCACGCCGGTCGTCCTGCTGGTCGGCGCTATCGGGGCGGCCCTGACGTTGGGCGTGCGCGGCGACCGGATCCTGACGTCATTACTTGTGATGCCGTTGTGTATCCCCGCGCTGGTCTTTGGCACGGGCGCGGTGCAGGCGACACAGACGGGTGGCAGTGCGGACGCAAGCTTGAGACTTCTCTGAGCGTTGTTGATTCTCGGGGTGTTGTGTGCCCCGTGGGCTGTCGCAGGCGCATTGAGGACATCGCTCGAATGACGACCCAGAGCGTTCGCTGGTCCACCTACGCCGCGCCGGCGCGTCTGTATCCACTGGCCGGACGTCTCGTTCCGTGGTTTGCCGTGCCGGCGGCAATCCTTTTCGCCCTCGGGTTGTATATCGGTCTCATCGTGGCGCCGACAGATTTTCAGCAGGGCGATGCGTATCGTGTACTTTTTGTGCATGTCCCGGCCGCGTGGACGGGAATGCTGCTCTATCTTCTGCTCGCCTTGTATGCGGCCCTGGGCTGGGTACTAAAGACCCGTGCGTCATCGATGATGTCGCCCGCGTCCTGAGTGTGCTGGGAGCCATCAGCGTTGGCTTTCTGGATTGTCGCCACGGCGTGGGTCAGTGTCTCGGAGGTGCTGACCGCCTCGGGCGGGTGGCGTCGAATGCGTGAGACAGGCCGCCCGCGGAGCTACTACGGCATGCGGTGTGCGCATCTTGGGGTGGCGGTGACCATTATTGGAATCACCGTCGTCACGGGCTACCAGACGGACAGGGATCTCGGAATGCAGGTCGGCGATACCGTCGACGTTGCTGGGTATACCTTCAGCTTCAGAGGGGTGACCCAGGTCCGCGGCCCAAACTATCTGGCCGCGCGAGCCGCTATCGACGTGTTCAGCCAAGGACGCAGACTGGAACCGCTGCGTTCGGAAAAGCGCGTGTACGACGTATCGCGGAACGTGATGACCGAAACGGCCATCGATGCGGGGCTCTTTCGCGACCTGTATGTGTCGCTCGGTGAACCGTTGGGCGACGGTGCGTGGCGGGTGCGTATTCAGTACAAACCGTTTGGCAGCGTTCCTGGCCGTGGCACGCAGTCTCGATCCACGTCATATCCCTTCACCGCTGGTCGGTGCTCCCGCACCGGCTTTCCGGCTCCCGCAGCTTCATGAACTACGCCGGACCTTTGCGCCGGAAGACGTGTTGGGAGAAGTGTGGCTGCTCAACGTGTGGGCCTCGTGGTGTGTGGCGTGTCGCGCAGAGCATGCCCTCTTGACGGTACTCGCTGACACCGGGCTGGTGCCCATCTACGGTCTCGGCTACAAGGACAGGCCAGAGGAGGCGCACGCGCGTTTCTCGATCGATTTGGCGACCCATATGTACTCAGTTTCCAGGACGTCGAAGGACGTACGGGTATTGACTATGGGGTCTACGGCGTGCCCGAAAGCTATCTCATCGACAAGACGGGCGCGATCCGCTTCAAGCAGGTTGGTCCCCTCACGACCTCCGTCATCAACGACACCATCTTGCCGATACTCGAGCGATTGGACCGATGGAGCGTGGTCTTGTGTGTGATGGCGGTCTTGACCATCACGGCGACGGGGCGGGATGGACACGGGGCAATCGATGAACCGGCCGCGGTGCTCGACGCGCGTCTCCCGGTGTTCTTGGAAGAGGTCCGTTGTCTCGTGTGTCAAAACGAAACCCTCGCCGGGTCCCGGGCCGACCTCGCCATGGATCTGCGCCGCGAGATTCGCGAGCAAATGGAGGCCGGTGAGAGTGGCGACGATATCCGAGCGTTCCTCACCGATCGGTATGGCGACTTTGTCCTGTATCGCCCGCCGCTAAAGCCGACCACCTATCCACTATGGTTTGGACCGTTCGCGATTCTCGTCGGGAGTGCCTTGAGGCTTTATCGTCAGTTGAGACCCGGGCCGCCACGACCGCATGGGTCGCCCACGGCGGAGGAGCAAAAACGGGCGCGACGACTGCTCAGGGCCCCGAAGAAGGAGCGCACATGATCGGGTTCTTGGTGATGTCGTTCCTCTTGGTCGTCGTCTCACTCGCTCTCATCCGGGCGCCGGTTGTGCGCCCTCGTCAACGTGTACCCGATCACGGTGCAACGGCGGCTAATGTGGCCGTCTATCGTAGTCAGCTTGCCGAAAATGCCGCGGAAGGTGATCAGCGGAGCGTTCCGACCGCGCAGCGCCGCCAAGCGCGTGAAGAGCTCGAGCAACGGCTGGCCGCCGACCTGTCTCAAGAACGGCACCCCGGTCGCGACGAGGGCGCGAGCGACCGTCGAGGCGGGCTCATCCCAGGATTGACGGTCGACCTGCCGCTGATAGCTGTTCTTCTCTACCTGATGCTGGGAACGCCGTCCCCTTGAACTTATCGGGGCCCGATGGGTCGCCGACGCGTCACGTCCACTCGGGAGGCGGAGTGATGCTGGTCTCGGGCGTGGGGCCAGGGTCCGGGCGACCGGTTCCCTCCAACCGACTGATGGCACGGATGGTCATGTCTCCCTCACACGCAATCTGACATGAGAGCCTTACTCCGGTGAGGCCGCGAGCGCTGAGGCAGTCCTTTTCGGCCGCAGTCATCTTCGACGGTTCACCGTCGATAAACTCGACACGACATGTCGTGCAGCGGGCGTTGCCGCCGCACGCGTGCATGACATCGACCCCGGCGTTTTGTTCGATCGCGAGCACCAAGCGTGAACCCGCTGTCACGTCGACTGCGTCGTATCCTTCCACTACCAGCTTTGGCATCCGCGCATTGTATGCCATGGCCGATCGCGCGCTTGTCGGCAGCACTCGGCGCCGACACGCCGGTGTGAATAACCGCGGCCGCCGCGCTCACTTCGCGACGATCGCCTGATACACCAAACTCCGCGAGAGCTGGTGGACGCGGTTGTAGGCCGCTGGGTCGACTTGAACCATCCCGACAAAGGTCAGGTCTTGCACCGGGTCTACCCAAAACCACGTACCCGCCGCGCCGAACCAGTAATACGACCCGGTGGACCACGACTGACCCGACGCCGCGTCATCGATGACCACCGAGAAGTCGAGCCCAAATCCCTCACCAGGGAAGAAATGCGTCGCGCGCTCACGTGCGTTCAGGTGGTCCCGGCTCATCAGTGCAATTGACCGCGGCGCGAGGAGTCGGGCGCCATTCAATTCGCCGCCGTTCAGCAACATCTGCGCGAAGCGGAGATAGTCCGGCGCCGTGCCATACAGTCCGCCGCCGCCGGACGGACCAAGGGGTGGCGAGGTGGGCGCGGGTCCCCCATCGGGCGCGGTCAATGCGCCGTCGACATCGTGGCCATGCCTTGTCGCGAGGCGATGAAGCTTGTCGGCAGGAACGTAGAACGCCGTATCCACCATACCCAGTGGTGCGAAGATGCGTTCCTCCAGGAAATCGCCCAGGGGCTGTCCCGATAGCTGCTCAACCAAATAGCCCTGGACATCGACCGCGGCGCTGTAGACCCACTCTGTGCCGGGCTGCGCCAAGAGCGGAATCTTGGCGAGTTTGTCGATCATCGTCTGCAATGGCGCCTGCGTGTCCAAGACACCGCTTTCCACGAACGCGCGGTTTACGGGGTGGGCTTGATTGAACACATACCCGAGGCCCGCCGTGTGCGTCATCAGATCGCGTATGGTCATCGGCCGCGCCGGGTCGACCGCGTCAAGCTGCGAGTTGCCGGCAGCGTCCACGCCGGTGTGGACCATGAGGTGCGCGAATGCCGGGATGTGTCGTGACACAGGGTCACGAAGCTGCCAGGCGCCCTCCTCGTGGAGCATCATCATGGCGACCCCGACCACCGGCTTTGTCATGGAGAAGATTCGGAAGATCGAATCGAGCTGGACCGGCTGGGCGGTGCCGATGTCCAGGGTGCCAGCGCTGTCGGCGAAGACGACCTTGCCGTGCCGAGCAAGCATCATGACGACGCCCGCCAGGGTGCCGTCGTCGACGACCCTCCGCATCCCGGCATCGAGTCGCGCGAGTCGATCAGCAGAGACGCCGACCTCGGCCGGATTCGCTGTCGCCAGGTCGCGTGCCCGGTCCTGGGCCGCTGCCGTTTCGACGAAGACGGCCGTCGCACCGACGATCAAGACGAACACGGTGACCACGACGTGGCCGAATCGCCAGGCTTTCAGATGTGCTCGCACAATCCACCTCCACAAACGCGTAGTGCTCAAACGACGGGCGGAAAGCCGCCCCGGTGGGACCGGTCCCGAGTATAGCGGCCGCCCCCGACCACGTGGACGTCGGGCGGGGTGCTGATACATCGAACGTTCACGTTGCGGGTCAGGTCGAGGGTCGGACCGCAACCGCTCCCACCCACCAGCACGACACAGTGACACCGAGAGGCCGCGGGATCATGCTCACAGTCAAGTTGACGGGCCTCCCATCAGATTGATAGTGCACGCGGTCCGGGAGTGACGGTGGGTGAGCGGAAGAATGGAAGAGTCGCGCGCGGTGGACCGGCGGACCGGTCATCGATGCAAGCGTGTAAGCCGGGAGCGTCCGAGCCTTGTGCGTTCGGTTTCCCTGGTTGTCCGCCATGGCGCGGTTCTTGCGACGTCCTCTGCATCGCCATGATCCAGAACTCCAACAGAGTGGCCCCCATGCATCGCAGATCACCTTGGTTCGTCGTCGCGGCTCGAACCACGCGTAACTTCTCTGGGCGGCGGTGCGCTAGTTAGTCAAATGTCCATAGCGCCAATGTCGAGACATCTTTTATGAACACGCGGTTGCCAGAAATCGTGGGGTGCGCCCATGTCGCGGTATCCGCGACCTGATAGCGTTGTATCTCTTCAAATCCGGTCGCGCTGGCCTGCCCGACGATCAGCTCTCCATCATCTTCGAGGACAAAGAGCGTTTCGCCGGCGCTGACGATGGCCGCGTTCTCGGCCTGTCTTCCGGCGCTTGTCCAGACCGTCTCCCCGGTACCGATGTCCAGCAGGTAGTATTGACCGCTGTTCCGCTCGGACAGCCCGAACAGCATCCCATCCAAGAGAACGCCGTTGGTCATGTAGACCGGTGTTTCTCCATTCTCCCACATGGGTTCCGTCGTCCATCCATCGTGCCGCCTCGACACGCGAAACGCCGAGGTCGGTGACTGCACGCCCGCGATGATGACAGTGTCCTCTACGACGATGGGGTCGATGGCGTTCTGGGTATAGGGCGTGCTGAAGGGGCGGTGCCAGAGAAGCTCGCCGGTGGACGCCGATACGCCGATCACACTCTCTTGACTCAGCGTGATGACCTGACGGGTTCCGTCGAGGCCAGCCACCAGGGGCGACGCATACGAAGGACCGTCGCCATCCCAGGCCCACTGGACCTCTCCCGTGTCAGCGTCGAACGCTGTCAGCGCGCCTTGGTCGTGACCACCGACATGCACGATCACCAGGCCGTCGTCCACGAGTGGCGACGCTGCGGTGCCGTAGAGCGGCGCCGCCGGCGGTTCGGGTATGCGCCAGACCTCGGTGCCGGAGACCGCGTCGAATGCGGTCACCACGCCGCCAAGACCAAGGGTATACAGCTTGTTGTTCGCATGAGTGGGTGTCGCCTTGGGCCCGGGTCCATGCGATACGGCGCCTGAATCGAACGAGAAGGGGGCCAGGTAGCGCGTCTCCCACACGGCGCCTCCCGTCTCGGCGTCGAGCGCTCTCAAGACTTCGTGGTCGCCCTGCCGCGTGAACATGAAGATCCGGTCATCGACGAGCACTGGTGTGGCGTGTCCTTCACCCACTTCCACGCTCCACTTGAGTGTCAGGCGGTCGGGCCACGCGCGGGGGGCGGTGAATTCCGCCCCCGCTCCGGTTCGATTGGGCCCTCGCCATTGCGGCCAATCCTGACTCGCCTCTTGGGCTCGAACGCCAGGCACCAGCAACGCTGCTGCAGCGATCAGCGTCCACACGCAGCGGCGCGTTTTCGCGGGTCGTGAAGCTACGCTGGAGTATCGTGCGCTAAGGACGCTCGGAATGGTTCGGGTCGCGTGGGTGTGACTCGAGAAAACGGCACCCCGCGTGTGACCTAAAGGAACGTTTGGTTGCTGCGCCATGTTTCTCTTGCTCTGGTTGCTCGTGTCGCGTTTGCCGTTGAGTCGGCGCGGTCTGAATAGACTGGCCGCCAGGTGTCCGGAATGCCTGACACGTTGGCACAGGAGGCCCGGCGACCCGTCCGAGCTATCTTCTACGGCATCGCGGCCACACCAGCATTTGCCGCATCCTCATCTTGTTGCGCCGACGCACCGCTGCACCCGAGGGCTCCTACTGGCTGGCCATCCTTCATGATCGGGACGGCGCCTTGGAGGAACAACATCTCGCCCCCCTCGATGACGTTCCCCAGACCCAGCGAGCCGATTCTTCCCAGTCCTCCGGAGGGCGCGCCAAACGTGGCGGATGCCCGTGCCTTGCCTACCGCGACGTCCGCCGTGAAGTATCGGGCACTATCCATGCGTGTGAGTGCCACGAGTGCGCCCCGCGAGTCGACAACCGCGCAGCTGAGCCCAACACCCATCTCGGTTGCCGCCGCTTCTGTGGCCGCCAGCGCCGTCTTGGCGTCGGCCAGTGAGGGCCCGATCGTGCCCTGCGCGTCAGTGGGCCCGGCCATGAGGCCCACCCATAGGCTGGCCCCGAGAGTCACGACGTATCGAAGAGTTTTGTCCATTTTTCATCCTCCTTGTTGCCGGATTAGTGCGGACCGTTGACGTGATCCGCACGCCATCCTGCGTATCGCGCGCCACGCATCTCGTCGTGTTCTGGGTCACCGTATAGTACTGGAGTCTGACGGTTTGGCGGGCGGACTCAGGGGCTCGATTGGAGAGCCCGGAGCCAGAGTTGCTGTGCGCGTAGACGAAGGGCGTGGCTGTTGATCAATCCACAACCCATCACACTCGCCACCGACCGGGTATGCCTCGAGCCATTGAGTCTTGACCCCCACGATGGCTTGGTTGACGCGGCCACCGATGGGAAACTGTGGGAACTGTGGCAGACCAGCGTGCCGCGCCCGGAGGAAACCCGCGCCTATATCAAAACGGCATTGGTCGGCCAAAGAGACGGCCATATGCTACGGATGGCGGTGCGTGATCTCGAGTCAGACCGTATCGTGGGTTCTACGCGTTACCACGATATTGTGGCGGAGATCGACCGGGTGGAGATTGGTTATACGTTTTACGCTGCGAGTGTCCAGCGGAGTCATATCAATACAACGTGCAAACGTCTACTGATGGAGCATGCCTTCGAACGGTTGGGTTGCGCCGTCGTGGGATTGCGCACCGACAGCTTCAACCTCACCTCCCAGCGCGCAATCGCTGGGTTGGGCGCCCAACGCGACGGCGTGATTCGCCATCACGCGCCACGTTCCGACGGGAGCACACGGTCGACGGTGATGTTCAGCATTCTCGTTGCCGAATGGCCAGATGTGCGACGCCATCTCGATCTGCGGTTGGCCCGCCGACGTCCGCCAGAAATATAGGCGCGACACCATGAGGTTTCTGATCCTGGCCCATCGGTATACCGGAATCGCGATCGGTTTCGTGGTCGCGGCGTGGTGTATGTCCGGGTTCGTCATGCTCTATGTCCAGTATCCCGAGTTTACGGATTCGGAGCGCGTAGTCGGTCTCGACGTCCTCGATCTTTCTGGGTGTTGTGCCGCGCGTAGTCGACCAGGCACGGCAGCAGTGTCGGCCGCGTTGGCGAGCGAGGGGCTGCGGCGCGTACGCGTGGAAATGCTGGCCGGACAGCCCGTCTTGCGGACTTTTCACGGTTCCGGTCAAATCGTCGTCGATCTCACGAACGGGAGAGTTCGCCCCGGCTTGGACGCTTCGGACGCAACCGACATTAGTAGGGCATTCCAAGCTCGCATGGGTCTGTCCGGGCAGGTCGACAGCCTCGGTTCTATCACCCGTGACCAATGGACCGTGTACGACTTTTATCGACCGCATCGTCCGCTTCACCACTTCGCCTTAGACGATGCGGCGCGGACCGAGTGGTATGTATCCGGTACGACTGGTGAGGTCCTTCAAATCACCACGGGGCGTGAGCGTTTTTGGAACTGGCTGGGCTCAGTGCCACATTGGATCTATTTCACGGCGTTGCGCGAGCACACGTTTGCGTGGAGTCAGACCGTGCTTGGCCTGACGTTCGTCTCTCTGTTCCTCACGGCAATCGGCATGTACATCGGCATTGCACGCCTGGGGGCAGGCCGTCGCGGGAGTGCGTCTCCATACCGAGGATGGATGCTCTGGCACCACTACACCGGCCTTGCTTTCGGCGCTCTTGTCCTGACCTGGCTGCTGAGTGGTTTTCTTTCGTTGAATCCCTGGGGTGCGCTCGAAGGACGGTCGTTTGCCGGAGAACGAGCCCGACTCCGACAGGGCGATTTGCCCGCCGAACACGTCTCCGCAATGATTGCCGGCCTCGCGTCGGCGACGCTACCTTCCGGCACTGTCCGGCTCGATTCATCGCTGGTCTTGGGGGAGCTCTCGTTTATCGCCTGGAACGGTCACGGAGAAAGGAGACGCCTCGATGCGAAGACATTGAGGGCGGCGCCGGCGACCGGCCAATCCATGGCTGATGCCGCGGCCGCGCTTAGGCCCCAGGCAACGATTCGTGACGAAGGATGGCTCAACGATGACGATGCGTACTACTTCAGTCATCACACGGGGGTAGAATTCCCGGTCTATCGAATCCAGTATGAAGACGGGGAGCGGTTCTATCTCGACGCGGTGACGGGAGAGCTCGTGCACGGCGTGGATACGGCCCGGCAACGGTATCGGTGGCTCTTCGAAGCAGTTCACCGAGGTGACTTTTTTCGACTCCTGCGGACGCGGCCGGTCTGGGATTTCGTGATGCTGCCTCTCCTGATCGGGGTTACGGTGTCCGCCCTCACTGGAACCTGGCTCGGCTTCAAACGCGTCACCGGCTGGCGCCTTGGACGACGCCGAAACTGAACAATTATTCAGAAAGTCTTCAGGTGTGGTCCGCTGGGGCAGGGGCTACACTCGCGGTGCCGTGGGGGTGGTTTAGTTCTTTGCTCGTCGCGGGTTTAGGAGGCAGTCTTGCGTCGAGCAACACACCTGTGGCATTCGCTCTCTCTCCACGCACTGCTCTTCGTGACGACATTGGTCCTCCTCATCAGCGCGTCGACCGCGCGGGCGCAATCGGGTTCCATCGCGGGTACCGTCGTTGATCGAGCTGACGGCGCCGCCGTGCCCAACGCCACCGTCGCGATCGAAGGGTCCGTGGTCATTGCTGTCACGAATGGGGGCGGCCGATTTCGTGTCGACGCCGTCCCTTCCGGCGATGTCGTCTTGGTCGTCGAGGCTGCGGGATTTCTCGCGCTTCGGGTTGGCGATGTGGTCGTCCCGGAGGGCGACACCCTTCGTCTCACTGTCGAGCTTGACGTAACGCCCAACTACCTGGAACGCGTCCAGGTCACGGCGACGAGGTCCCCCCTCAGTATCGGAGAGGTCGCCGCCCAGGTCGACATCGTCGACCGGTCGACAATCGAGCGACGTGGCGACCAGGAACTGGGCCAGGCCATTGCTCATGTTCCGGGACTCATCGTCAGCACACAGGCCGGAGCGTTCGAATCTGTGATGCTGCGCGGGTTGCCCCGCGACGGAAACGAGTTCACGACGACGCTCCTACTCATTGACGGTGTGCCTCAAACAGATTCGAGAAACAGCTCACGGGTGGTGAACCTTCCCATTCACGATGCCAGTAGTATCGAGGTTGTCCGTGGCCCCAACTCGGCCGTGTATGGCCGGACGGCGGTTGGAGGCTCGGTCAATGTCCGAACCGCGGACCCCACGCCTGATCATCAGTTCGATGCCGACTTCACCACTGGAGAGTTTGCGACCGTAAAGGGAACCACAAGCGCGTCGGGACCGATCGAGGATTGGGGCGGGTACTACCTATCGGTCGCCAGTGAACGAGATTCCAGCTTCTACACCGGACCCTTCGATTTTTCGATCGACCGCACCGCATTGTTCGCGAAGTTCGCCTTTGTCCCGGACGAAAAGTCCTTTGGCAGTGTGAGCGTGAACCGCGTGCTCTCAGACCAGAGCACGCCCACAAACGTGCCCATCATCGACGGTGTGCTCTTGAGCGATTTGGACCCGCGATTTGACAGGCTGTCTGATCTCAACGTGCCAGGTCCCAACTATCACCAAGAAGAGGGCCGAGTCACCGGGAACTACACGCGGCAACTCTCAGACTGGGCGCAGTTCGTCGGTGTATTCGGGTATCGAGCGATCCAATATAAATTCATCGACGATGGTGACGTCATTGGGGGACCCTTTGACCTCGAGGCGAACACCTTAACGATGTTCCCGTTCGAGCTACAGACGGATGAAGACATCACATACTCAGAGGGGAGGCTGGAGCTCACCCCGAATGTTGGCGGAGTCCGCAACACCCTCACGATTGGTGCCTCCCATGAGTGGACCAACGGGTTTAGCGCCGGCAACCTTATGTATACAGACCCTGATACCTTCGGCTGGCCGCTCAACTATCTGAGCCCCGTTCATCCGGCCAAGAGCGAGTGGGAGTTCTTCAGGTTCGGCGGGAATGACTACACACTCAACAATACGGGAATTTTCGCGCAGTATTTGATTGAGCCGGTGCGTCGACTGGTGGTGACCGCTGGTGGGCGCTATGACCGGTTTGCGATCAACAACACGCTCACGTTCAGCCCGGAGCGTACCAAAGTCGAAGACACATTTACCGCGTTTAGTCCGAAGATGAGCACCACCGTCAAGCTGCTCGGTGTCGACGGCGGCGGCCCCACGTTGAATCTCTACGGCACCTATGCGCAGGCGTTCCTTCCGCCGCGGCGGGCGAGTCAACTTCGGCCTGGGAATGAGCTGAACCCGCTCAATCCCGAGGATATCGACAACTATGAAGTCGGCACGAAGGCGAGCGTGCTGGATGGCCGGCTGTCGTTCGAGGGCACCTACTTCTATATGGTGCGAGATGGAATCATCACCACCGTCCGACAGGGGCCGTTCTTCTTGCCGACGAACGCCGGCGAGCACAAGTACGAAGGCTTCGAGACCGGTGTCGGGTGGACATCCCAGGGGATTTTTTCCGCCTACCTCAACGCCGCGTTCTATCGAAATCGATTCGGCGACTTTGTCATCGAGTCCGATGGCGGCGATACCGTGCTGACTGGGAACCGCCTCCCGATCGCTCCCGATACCGTAGTCAATGCGGGGCTGACATTTACGCCAAGCCCGGCCGTGGATCTGGTGCTCAACCTGAAACGTGTAGGTGCCGTGCAAGTCGACCAGGGCAATACTTTTGAGCTCGACCCGTATACCCTCGTCGACGTCGCGGCCACCTGGCGCCGCGAGTCGGTGCGGCTCACGCTGTCGGCTCACAATCTGTTCAACGAGGAGTACTTCTGGAACGGCGACACCTCTCGCGGCGAGTCGGCTGACCCCGGGCGTCCACGCCAGATACTCTTGACGACCGGATTTTCGTTCCGGTAGTTGGCTCGAGCCGGACTGGCGGCGGGCCGCGCCAGACGACTCGCTTACTCACGGCAACGCGCGTGGCGTATCCCGGGCGGTACGTCGCGGGCCGGTGACCTGGCGTGTGCTCCGTCACCCAGGGCATAATCACGGCAGACAGCGGTCGCCGACGAACTTACCCGCATGAAGGAGAACGACGCCATGGCCAGGATTCGTGTCGCACTCGCCCTCTTACCTGTGATTGCATTGGTCGCGACGCCGCCAAAGGTGGCGCAGGCGGCCGACTATCATCACGTGCACATCACGGCATCGAGTCCGGCCAAGGGCATCGAGTGGTACTCCGCTCACCTGGGATGCGAACCTCTAGCCGACCGCGATGATGCCGCGAACTGCTATGGCGTCGAGGTCGTCTTTGTACCCCAATCTACGACCGGTGGCACACAGGGTACCGGGATCAACCACATCGGCTTCTCTGTGCCAGACCTGCCCGTCAAGATGGCCGAACTGGAAGCGGTGGGCGTGCGTGGTTCTGGGGTGAGGCTGCAGCGCTTTGAAGATGGTTCTATGGTCCGGGACGTCCCTGGCCTCTTCAAGATCGCCTTCATCTTCGACCCTTGGGGCACGCGCATTGAATTGGTCGAGGACAACGAGTATTTGGGTTTTCATCACGTGCATCTCAGCGCGACCGATCCCGACGCGACCCTGGCGTTCTACCGCGACGTGATGGGTGGCGAGGAAGCATCGCTGCGAGGCCGTCTCCACGGGCTACAGTTCGCCGACACGTGGCTGCTCGTGTCGGCGCATCCCGAAGGAGCAACGCCCGCGATGACCGAGGGGCGTGCGATTGATCACATTGGGTTTGTGGTCGATGACCTCGACACGCTCGCGGCGTCGATGCGGCAGGCAGGTGTCAGATTTCAAGAAGAGCCCGTCGTGCCGGAGAACGGGCGGACGCAGGCGAGGCGATCATTCGTGGTGGGCCCGGACAGCGTTCGGATCGCTGTCGTCGAGACGGGCTTCGCCGGCGTGGCGGTAGACCTCACGCCGATCATGCGGCGCGACATCGGTCCGTATGACGTGCCCCGAACACCGTGGGGTGAGCCGGACCTGCAGGCGATCTGGACGAGCAATTCATCGCACGGGATTCCGCTCGAGCGTCCCGAGGGCATCGACGCGACCGAGCTGTCGGTCGAAGAGGCCGTGGCGCGCCGCGAGGGTGGGACGTTAGGCAGTGTCTGGGGCTACGAACGGGAATGGCGCGACACCACCTTGGGCTACGGGGGGGCGACCGTCTCCACACAGGTAGCGATGCTTGTTGATCCACCGGATGGTCGGCTCCCGGCGCTGACCCCACGCGGGGAGCAGCTGACGGCCGAGCTCAACGAGCTCCTTCGTATCGCCCGAGAAGGCCCGTTCTCGGGACCTCAGGATATTCCTCCCGACGATCGATGCATCACAGGTGGTTTGCCGCGATTGATGCTGCCACGGGTCTATAACAACGGACTGCAGATCGTGCAGGGACCGGGGTATGTGGCGATCACGAAGGAGATGATTCACGAGACACGCGTCATCCCCACTGAGACGCTTCCGACCGTGGGTCCCGACCTGACCCAGTGGCTCGGGGTTCCGCAGGGGCGATGGGAAGAGGACACCCTTGTGGTCGAAACGACGAACTTCAACGGGCGCGTGTCGTATCTCGGATCTTCCGGGGATCTCACCCTGACCGAACGATACACACGAGTCGGCCCGAGCACGCTCGAGTATGAGTTCACCGTGAACGACCCGACGGTCTGGACCGCGCCGTGGACCGCGATGTTCCGTTTCGAGAGTGACGACGAGCAATACGAGCTAGTCGAGTATGCCTGCCACGAAGGGAACTACAGTCTGCCAAACATGCTCACCGGTTCGCAGGCGAAATACGGCACTGTGGAGGAAGAGTCGGGCCGGTAGGAACGCCCGCGCGCAGAGTCGACACGGGAATTGGACGCGAGGTAAGAGAAGATGTCGCAGTGGAGTTCATCCAGAATCTCGATCGCCGTCCTCGTAACGGTGACTGTTGCGATCGCGGCCTCGACGAGTGAGGCTCAACAGTCGGCGTCCGCCGTGGTATCGCTGCCGGATACGGCGCAAGTCGTCAACACGTTGGGCGGACGGGTTCGCGTCGTCCCGATCAAGGGTCTTGTGTATCCGTGGGCGCTCGATTTTTTGCCGAACGGCGACATCCTGGTCACCGAGCAAGGCCTTCCCACGCTTCGCCGTATTCGCGGCGGCGTGCTCGACCCGACCCCGATCATTGGGTTGCCTGTTGGTATCACGAGTCAGCGTCGGGACACCGCCGGTGTGGACATCGCGGTACACCCCGACTTCTTAGAGAATCGACTGGTATACGTCGCGTTCTGGAAGCCCAAACCCGGGATGGAGCATCTTCGGACAGCGGTGGTCGTCAGGGCCCGTCTCGAGGGATACGAGCTTGAGGATGTCGACGAGATTTTCGAGTCGGTGTCCTGGACCGACGGCCCCTCTGCCGCACGAATCATTTTCGGGACAGACCGCAAGCTTTTTCTGGCCATTGGTGCTCCCGGGTTCAAGGAAAGTCTCGGTGAAACGAGCTGGGCGCAAGACCCGCAGCATCATGGCGGCAAGATCCTTCGGCTCAACGAGGACGGCACTGTCCCCGACGACAATCCCTTTGTTGGTCGATCCGGCTATAGACCGGAGATCTTCGCACTGGGGATCCGCAACGCGATCGGTTTGGCGTTCCACCCCGAGACGGGTGAGCTCTGGGAGACCGAGAATGGTCCCCAGGGTGGAGACGAAATCAACATCATCCGACGTGGATTCAACTACGGCTGGCCGATCGTCACGTATGGACGGGCATACTCGACCGACCCTGACGGCGTGAGGTCAGGCCTGCCGCCACCCACCGTTCAGCCACCCACCGACGCGCCTGACATGGAGCAACCGTTCACCTACTACAAGCCGTCCATCGCTATCTCGGGAATGGTGTTCTATGCGGGGGACCGGTTTCTCGAGTGGAAGGGTGACTTGTTTGCGGGCGGGCTCGCGGGCATGCAGCTCTCGCGAGTCATGTTCAACGCGCAAGGGTTGGAGAGCCGTCGTGAAGCCCTCCTACCCGAGCTCCGCCAGCGAATTCGTGACGTCAAACAGGGTCCAGACGGCTTCTTATATCTCACCACCGACATGCAAGATGGGGCTGTGCTGAGGCTTGAGCCCGCGGGCCCAGAGTAGCGATGGGGCTGTACTGAGGCTCGACCCCCCCTCCGGCACAGAGTCACCGGCGCCCACGCATCGTTGTCCCCAGCCGGTTGCCGGTAGTTGGTGCCTCGGCCGGGGTCGCCCGGAAGGTCTAGATATTCGATAGATACACTCGATAGCCGAGTCTGCGGACCGAGTCTCGGGCGGCGCTCCGCACCAACGTGGGCGGCCGCGGTCGAGTCGCACCGCAATGCAGAAACAGCAGGCAGGGCGATGACATTTCGTGTCCTCTGATGTACATTTTGTGTGCGTTTCAACGACACGCTTATCTTGCTCCCACGGCCGTCTTGTGGCGCGTGTTCCTTGTAGATAGAGGTTCCGCGAGTCCATGAGGATTTGGCGCAGCCTTTGCTCTGTCGACGGTTATGCAACGAAGACGGAGCGCTGCGCCGTTGTTCTCAGTGCTGTTGTGCCTCGGGCCGGTTGTGGACGTCAGAGTTCAGCAATCCGCGACTGAAGGGTGGGTCTTCGGCTTTGAACTCGGGGGGGCGTCGCCGTCGGCAACGTGCCGAGCGACAGATCCTGCCGACCTCTTTGAGGTGTATGTCGGCGTGCCGACCGAGGAGGTGTTCTCCGGGTCGCCAACGGTTGTGCAGGTCCCTATGCCTGACCACGGGGACTACGTCTGGCTGGCGGATCTCAACAAGGACGGCAAGCAGGACATCGTCCTCCACCACCCGTCCTGTTGCCGAGGCGATATGCACCGGGAAGCGACCACCGAGCCGTCGGGGGTGACACTGCTGATGGCGGGCTAGACTAGGCGAGCAGTCGGTGTGGCGCGGCCTAAGACGCTTTCGACCCTTCGCTCCGACGACTTGCCAGGATCCGGCGGCGCTTTCTACGGAGCGAAATGTCACCTGGCTCCATCCCACCAGGGTGGATACCACTGCTTCACGCGACCCTCCCACAGAGCTCGGTTGTTCTCCTCGCAGGAATACTCCATGAGTTCACCCTCCATGATCGTGAAAGTGCGGGTATTCGTCCATGGTTCGGTATACATCGCGGGGTCGTCGACCGTGACCGTGTATTCGAGGTGATCCGCGTCGACGCGTTCGAATCTCTGGGTGAGTCGTAGCTGATCGCTGTGGGGATGACCGATGGTGTCGAGGCGCGTATACCCGTTAAAGCCCACGGTCTCGACGACCAGCGCGTCGCCGTCCCAACGGCCGACTGAGTGTCCGAACCACGTCGGTTGGGGATCCTCCGGGAGCTCTCGTCCATCGACAGGGACCACGTGAAACCAAGAGTTGAGCTCGAACAGCAACGTGACGTATGCGTCACTCTGCATGATCTGCATCGGAAAAGGTCCGTTGACCGAACGGGTCATCCCGTAGGGGAAGCAGCTACCGCTGTAGTCACCGTCCGCGGCGTCGTAGCTCGCGAAGTTCTGTCGCGCCGTGTCGGTAAACGGGAGAACCGCGGTCCCGCTCTGGGCACCTTGCGTAACTGTCATGTCGGGCACATACGGCCGCGCCCAGACGCCGGTCAGGTCCGGCCGGCCGCTGGGTAAACGCGGCGGCGCGGCGGTCTCCGTCGCCGACTGCGGTGACGGCTGCCCGACAGCCGTTGCGGGCGCCGCGGTACGACTTGCGAGTGCGGCGACGGTGACGCTTGTCAGTGCCGCAACGGTGACGCCAAACCCCCATTGTTGGGTTCTCATCGCGACCGCTCCATCCGAAGTATAGGCACGCCTCTGTGGTGAGATGCCTCGAGGAGCACAGCGTGCAATGTCGCTTGACATCCCCGAGACGTGCGTCTCAGAATTCGCTGCAGTATAGACCTCCTTCTCGTCACATGATCACGTCTCTTCTACTGAGGGCAAGGACCATGCACACCAAGACTCTCGCTCTTCTCTTCAGCGGACTGGGTGTGCTGTGCGCGGCAGCGCCAACGGTCGCTCACCATTCGTTTTCCGCCGAGTTCGACGAGAATCGACCGCTCGTTCTCACGGGCGCCGTCACCAAAATCGAATGGTTCAACCCGCACGTCTGGTTCTTTGTCGACGTGACGGATGAAAGCGGCGATGTCACGAACTGGGGTTGGGAGATGGGGAGCCCGAATTTGCTGACGCGCAGCGGGTGGAAGAACAGTTCGATGCAGATCGGCGACGTCGTGCGGATAGAGGGTAGCGGGGCCACAGACGGCAGCAACAATGGAAACGCAAGGTTCATCGTGTCGACCAGCACGGGGGAACGGCTTTTCGCGGGTTCGAGCCAATCCCAGAATCGGTGATGGCGGTGACGGCGGCTTCGAACAGAGGGCCCGTAAGGCTTTCGCGTCCCCGCACGACCCGCGGCGCTATCGCATCCCAGAGGCTGGCGACGACACGAGGCCACGGTTGGCTGTCTCTCCGGCGAAGATGCGTATCGAGCCGAGCGCATCAGCGTCGTTCTCCGCGCGACCGCCGAGGCTGAGCTTGCGTTCACAGGCCCTCAATTCCATCCTTCCTAGGGACAACGTGACTCCCCGACACGGTGGCACATCTACCGTTGCGGATCGAGACGGGCGGTGTATGGTACATTGCCTCGAGCCGCCGGGACACCGGCGCCACTACGGTTCCTATAACGTCCTTGGATCAAAACTTATGCCTGTATCTCTGAGACCTCTCTGCTTGTCGCTCTTCTTGTCACTCTTCTTGTTTGGCGCCGGGGCCTCCGCTGGAGCGCAAGGTCGCGACATCCTGCCGCCGGTGCCAACGCCCACCGATGTGAAGCCGGGCAGCATTACGTGCGATGAGTGTCCGTATCCGTATCCAAGCAAGTATCTCGATATCAGCGTCTACAGTCAGGACGTGCGTATCTCGTATATGGATATCTCGCCGCGAAGCACCGCCAACGGGCACACGGTGATGCTGTTGCACGGGAACAACTTTGGCGGGTTCTATTTCGGGGTGATCATCGAGGAGCTGATCGACGCCGGTTTCCGCGTTATCGTCCCCGACCAGATCGGATACGGCAAGTCGTCGAAACCGATCGCGCCGTACAACTTTAGCTCGCAGGCCCGCAACACCCAGCTCATCCTGGAGGCCGAGCAGATCGACAAGGTCATGGCGGTGGGGCACTCGATGGGCGGCATGCTGGCCGCGCGGTTCACGACGCAATACCCGGACTCGGTTGAGCGATTGGTCATCTATAACCCCATCGGTCTCGCCGACGGCCGGTTCAACCGTCCAATGACGCCGGTCGACGAGATATACGCACGGACGATTCAGACCGACTATCAAAGCACCCGCCGGAGCTTGAGCCGCTACGTCGGGCATGACCCAGAGGCCTGGAACGACGACTTCGAGACCTATACCCGCATTCGCTATTCGTGGACACTGAGCGCAGACTGGCCGCGGCTGGCCATGGTGCAGTCAATCATCAGTCAGATGCTGTATGGCGATCCCGTGGTGTATGACTGGGCGCATATCCATGTGCCGACGCTCGCCTTCGGCGGAGCGGAGGACCTGCTGTTGGGGCCCGCCGCCACGTTCCAAGAGCGGATGAAGGTGCTGGCGGAGACCGTCCCGAACGGCAACGGACACCTGCTACTCCTCCCCGGGTTGGGCCACGTTCCGCACCTCGAGGCGCCAGACGTGGTGGTGCCACCACTCGTGGCGTTCCTGGAGGAAGGCGTGGGCGCATCGGAATAGAAAACCGAGCCGCGTCCGTTGCGCCGGCGAGCGTCCCGGAGGAGAATCATTCGAAAGCGGACCTCCTTCTTTTCTGAACGTGCGGCGCTCCGCGTTTCGCCCGCGGTCGCGACGCCGTCGGCGGGCGGGGGCGTCGTCGTTCGGGGCTCGGCCGCTAACGGAGGCTCCGGCGTGCTCGCGAAGGGGCATCGGTGAGGCCAAACTCCCGGGGCCAGGCGGGGCGAAGCACTCGTTCATCGTCGGTGTTCGTCGACGCGACTGCGAGGAATCGGCTCGCGCACGGCGCCTCCGGGCGGACGTCATGGATAATCGTCCGATTCGGCATCTCGAGAAGCCATTGAGTCCAAATATGTCGCCTGATGACGAAATACCTCCGCAACCTGCCGTGGAAGAAGAAGACTTCGCTACACTGTTTGCGGCTTCGCTTGAGCCTGCCGTATTCAAGGCAGGACAGACGCTTCGGGGCGTCGTCGTGCTGATCGGTCGCGATACCGTCTTTGTCGATGTCGGCGGGAAAGGCGAGGCCATGATGGACCTCGCGGAGCTCCAGGACGAAGACGGCCAGCTGACCGTAGAGGTCGGTGCCACCGTCGAGGCCGTGGTGGTCTCGACGTCCGGCGGCGTCAAGTTGTCACACAAGCTCGCTCGGGGCGCCGCCACGCGCCGCCAGTTGGAGGACGCCTATCGTGCTCATTTGCCGGTCGAAGGCCGCGTCGAAAAGGCGAACAAAGGTGGCTACGAGGTCCGGGTCGGTGGTCAACGTGCCTTTTGTCCCATCTCGCAGATCGATACCAGATTTACCAAGGATCCGGAGGTGCATGTTGGACAGCTTTACACCTTCCGGATCATTGAATACAAAGAGGAAGGCGCCGACCTCGTCGTCTCGCGACGCGCGTTGATCGAAGAAGAAGAACGCAAGCAGGAGGTCGAGGTTCGCAAGACGATCATCCGTGGGGCGGACCTGCCGGGTCGGATCGCCTCGGTACAGCCATATGGTGCTTTCGTCGATCTGGGCGGAGGCATTCAGGGGTTGCTGCACGTCTCTGAAATGGGTTGGTCACGAGTGTCAGACCCGAGCACGATGGTCAACATCGGCGACTCCGTCACCGTCCGAGTCCTCGGCGTCGATGACGAGAAAGGAAAGATCTCCCTCGGGATGAAGCAGCTGCAGACCGACCCGTGGGAATCGGTTGGCACGTCCTACACAAGCGGGGAACGTGTGACCGGGACGGTTACCCGCGTCGTCGAATTTGGCGCATTCATCGAATTGCAGCCAGGCATCGAGGCGCTCGCGCATTTCTCGACCTTTCCGCCGTCAGGAAAGCAGGACGGCTGGAAGAACAACGTCACCGTCGGCGCGACAGTGGCGGTCGACATCTTGACCGTGGACCCCGAAAAGAGACGGATCGGTGTTGCCGTGGCGGCCGAAGGCTCGGCCCGTGGGTTCACGATCGAAGCGGGCGCACTGTTGACGGGCACAGTCGAACGCCACGAGCGCTACGGTGTATTCGTTTTTCTGAGTCCAGGGCATACCGGATTGTTACCCAATGAAGAGACGGACACCGCCCACACCGCCGATCTAAAACAGGAGTTTCCTGTAGGTAGCCAGATCGAGGTTGTCGTACTCGACGTCGATCCGGAAAGTCATCGGATTCGTCTGAGCCGTAAGGCGATTCGCGACGTCGAAGCGAGCAACGACGCGCGCCTCTATTCCGAACGCCAGAGCGCGAGGCAAGACGTGAGCCTCGGTTCCATGGCCGACAAGCTCCGCGCGGCGTTTCGTCGGACAGAGGACTGATCTCGCCAGGAGCAGCAACTGTCCGAACGTGCCTCCGAAACGTGTCATAGAGTCAGCCCGACGGGATCGGCGGCGGTCAGACAACCAGCCGTTCCGCATTCTTGATCCGATACAGCACATGACACCGGAGCCGACGCCCGAGCCGGAATCTCTGCACCTCGAAGCGGCGAAGTCTGCGACACAGGCGTCCCGGACAGGTGCCCAGGTGCTATCCTGGTAAGAAGGGGTTCTGGGATGTTGGTGGGTCGCTTAACTTTCCACGTATCACTCGCACTGGTGTTGTTGGTCTTGCCGGGCATGCGTGCTCTGTGCAATGCCGCATGCGCCCCAGAGATGCTGGCCGAGGCCCAGGTGCTGTCTTCGGACGCGGCGACCACCTGTCACGATTCCAGTCGCTCTCACGATCACGAGGGGTCTTCAGAGCCGTCGCCTGGCCAAGACGAGTGCACCCACGGCAAGGACTCTTCCTCGGTTTGGGGTGCAGTGAAGTCTCTGGAGTGGTCGGGGTCAGGACTCCCCCCTGTCGCCCCGACCCGGTTCGTACATCCGTCTTTGCTGGTGCGAGCGGTTCACCGCGACGCGCTTGTTGTCGGCGGTGCGCCCGTCCTCCCTGTCGGCTGCCTCCCGCCACTGCTGATCTGATCGGGTCCTACGTGTCGCGTCCTTGACCGCCTCACCTGGCGGTCACTGTCCGTTCTTACACGCAGAGGGCGCACCTGCATCGTCTGTTGTTCGGTCGATAGAGTAGGCGCGCACGAGGTGTTCCGATGAGATCTGATCGCAGAGACTTCTTCAAAGCCACTCTTGGTGGTGTTGGGATTGCATCCGCTGGCAATGCGGTGACGGCCCGCTCGCAGAACGCGAGCGATGGCTTGTTGGGCGCAGCCGGAGGTCCACCCGTGCCGGTCATCTCGCCAGACGTGCCGACGCTCCTGCCGTCCATCGAAGACGGCGTCAAGGTCTTCCATCTCGTGGCTGAGCCGGTCAAGACCGAGTTCCTCCCGGGTCGCTCGGTCGACTGCTGGGGCTTCAACGGCAGTATGCCCGGTCCGACCATCGAGGTGAACCAGGGCGATCGCGTGCGGTTGGTCGTCGAGAATCGGCTGCCGGAGCTGTTCTCGATTCACTGGCATGGGTTCGAGGTGCCGATTGACATGGACGGCGTGCCTGGCCTTACGCAGGATCCCATCGCTCCGGGTGACACGTTCGTGTATGAGTTCACACTGCATCAGCAGGGCACGTTCTTCTATCACTCGCACATGGCGATGCAAGAGATGATGGGGATGATCGGCCTGTTCATCATGCATCCCAAGGACTCCTACCGACCGCATGTCGACCGGGACTTCGGGCTGATCTTCCAAGAGTGGGCGATCCTCCCGAACAACTCGGTGCCCAACACGATGTCGATGGAGTTCAACTGGCTCACCGTCAACGGCAAGGCCGCGCCGGCGACGACGCCCCTACTCGTAAAGCTTGGAGAGCGTGTGCGGGTTCGCATGGTCAACATGGGCATGGACCATCACCCGATCCATCTCCACGGCAACACGTTCTACACGGTGGCGACCGAAGGGGGGCGGATTCCAGAGTCTGCCTGGCAACCCGGGAACACCGTGCTCCTCGGAGTGGCGCAAGCCCGGGACGTTGAGTTCGAAGCCAAGTATCCCGGTGATTGGATCCTGCACTGTCACTTGCCGCATCACATGATGAACCAGATGGTGTCCATGGTCGGGCCGATGACGGAAGGAGGTCACGGTATGCGCACGGGGCGCTCGATGCCCGAGGGCATGGGGATGATCCGACAGGCGCGAGCGTTGGGTGACAGTCTGGGGTCGAGCCTGGGACGCGCGCTGGGTGTTGGGTCGGAGCAAGAGCGAGCCGTGACGCATGCGCGGCTCGGCGCGCCCATGTCGGCGATGCAGGATCAGCACCCGCCGGCGTCTGACGTGGCGCAGGTGCCGGGCTTCCCGCAGGACATGTTCATGGCCATGGACGAGATGGTCGACAAACCCGAGACTCGCGGGCTCCGACCGACGTGGACTGGTGGGATGATGGGGATGATGACGATGGTACGAGTGCTTGAGCCCGAGCGCTACGACGCGATCCAGGCTGAGATCGTCGCGGCCAGAAGGGAGGCGGAGTGATGCGACCGCGAGGTCTTGTGGTGGCGTATTTGCTCATCAGCTCCGGGGCTGTCGTGCAAGGGCAGACGACCGTGCTGACCTTGGCCGAACTCGAACAACGAGCACTTGAACACAACCCAACGCTGCACCAGGCGGATGCGCAGGTCGCGGTGATGCAGGGTCATGCCTCACAGGCTGGACGCTGGGCCAACCCGTCCATCGGGTATACCGCCGAGGAGGTGAGCAGTAGCCCCACGATGCGGGGTGGCGAACACGGGTTCTTCTTCGAGCAGGTATTCCCGATCAGCGGGAAGTTGAGTGCCGATAAAGCGATCTTCGAGAGGAAGGCAGAAGAGGCGAGAGCGATTCGGGAGGGCCAGCGGCTACGCGTGCTCAACTCGGTCCGGGCGGGCTACTACGAGGCGCTCATCGCGGCGCGGCGTGTGGCAGTGCGGCAAGACCTGGCGGCGTTGTTCGATGAGGCCGTGGGTGTGTCACGCCGATTGGCCAACGTCGGCGCCGCGGACCGAACGGACATACTCGCGTCTGAGATCGAGGCGGAGCAGGCCAGATTGGGGCTGGAGGACGCGAGGAACGAGGAGCGTCGTATTTGGCAACGTCTGGCGCAGGTCGTCGGCGACCCGTTGCTGAGAGTGCAGCCACTCGCCGGGGACCCTGACGAAGGATTGCCCGCGTTCGATCTTGATGTGGTGATGGCTGCGTTGCCCCGAGAGAGTCCGGAGCTGAGAGCAGCGGAAGCCGGTGTCGAGCGTGCCGAGGCCGAGCTTGCACGCGCCCGGAAGGAATCGCACCCTGATCTCGTGGTCCGTGCAGGTCCACGATACAACCGCGAACTCCTTGACCACGGCCCCAGCCCGGTCGGGTGGGAGTTCTTCACTGATGTTGGTATCAGCGTGCCTCTCTGGAATCGGAATCAGGGGGGTGTCGCCGCAGCGGAGGCTGAGCTGAGGCGAGCGCACGCTGAAGTGACGCGTGTCGAACTGTCGCTTCATTCGCGGCTCGCGGACGTCTTCGAGGAGTATTCGACGACGGCGACTCGAGTCCGTGCGTTCCGGGATGAGATCGTGCCGCGCGCCCAGGAGTCCCATCGCTTGTTCATGAACCGCTATCAGGAGATGGCGGCTGCGTATCCGCAGGTGCTGATCTCTCAGCGAACGCTGTTCCAAGTCAGCGAACAATATCTCGAAGCCCTGGCCACGAGCTGGAAAGCAGCGGTGCTGATCGAAGGCCAGTTGCTCGACGGCGGACTTGAGCAACCGAGCCTACCCGGCGGGGCCACTGTGGCACGATAGGGCGAAGGACAACTCGCCGCCGTCTTGCTGAGCGCCGCGCTGGTCGGCTTGATTCTACGTGCCCGATGGGGTCAGTCCCAGACCGTATGCTGCCAGCGTGTTTACTCAGCCCGGCCGTCCCGAAGAAGCCAGACTTGTGAATTCGACAACCTCACGCGGATTACCCACGTTCCCGAGTTGCCAGGTGGTATGCTCGGCCAACAGACCAAACAACAGGCAGAGGAGGGCGCCATGGACCCGCAACGACCGAAGATTCCGGCGGAAGCCGTCGAGCTGTACACCCGGTTCATTCACGGCGAGGTGAACCGGCGTGACTTCCTGTCCGGTGTGAAGCGCTTTGCCATTGGCGGTCTCACGACGGCGGCGATTGTCGAGGCTCTGATGCCAAACTACGCGCTGGCGCAGCAGGTGTCAAAAGAAGACGAGCGGATTCGGGCGAGCTACGAGACCCTGCCCTCGCCCGATGGCAACGGCTTCATCCGAGGGTACCTGGTGCGGCCCTTCAGCGCCGACTCGCGTAGCGATACCCCGGCCCAGCTACCCGGCGTGGTCGTGATTCACGAGAACCGAGGGCTTAATCCGCATACCGAGGATGTCGCACGGCGCTTCGCCCTGGCGAACTTCATGGCGTTCGCGCCGGACGCCCTGACGACGGTGGGCGGCTATCCGGGCGACGACTACCAAGGCGGTCAGCTATTCCGCGGCATTGATCGCGAGAAGATGACCGCAGACTTCGTGGCCGCCGCGCGGTGGCTGAAGTCGCGTCCGGACTGCAACGGACGGATCGCCGCGACCGGGTTCTGCTTTGGCGGCGGTATGTCCAACACGCTCGCCGTGCTACTGGGCGCGGACCTCGCGGCGGCGGCGCCGTTCTATGGCGGGGGTCCCGCCGTGGAGGACGTGCCGAAGATTCGGGCGGCCATGCTCATTCACCATGGTGCGCTCGATACCCGGCTCGTCGAGGCCTATCCGGACTACGAGGCGGCGATGCAGGCCAACAATGTCACGCACGAGGGCCACCTCTACCCGGACTCGGTGCACGGTTTCTTCAACGACGCCACGCCGGAGCGCTACAACCAGGTGACGGCGGAAGAGGCCTGGACGCGCACGATCGCGTGGTTCAACCGATACACGCGGGAGGCGGCCTGAACCCAGTGGGACCGGACGGGCTCATTCGGCCGCCGGTGGGTCGTGAGGCGACGTCCTGCGCGGCAAGTTCGTGTTCGGCGACGTCAACCGGCGCCGGCGGCCGATCTGAAAATCAGCCAGAGCTGAGACGGTGAGCTGTTCATCAACTCCAGGCAGGACGGGATGGTGCGCATGCTCGTGCCCGATTCCAAGAGCCTTCGGTACCCACACCACGTGATATCTGCAATACCATCGGACGTGGGATTGGCTCCGCCACTTTCGCATGACGGTCTCCTTTTCTGAACTGGGGAGTTCATGATTGGAGGCCGTCCTACCCCTTTCCGCAAATCCTTACAATGGTGGAACCTTCGCGCGTCTCACCGCCAGAGGCGGTGGCTTACCTCGGGTGAGTTAATCTGAACGCGGCTGGCATCGATATCTGCGCCAATCAGCACGATGGCCCCGTTGCACCGCCCGCCGCCTCCGTCAGCACTCCTGACCATCCTTGAACGCCCCAACGGCGCACGATACGATGGTGTCTTCTCTATACCCATACGACCAACACTGAAGATGGATAGTTGTATGGACACATACCCGGGATCGTCCGGAGCGAGACAGGGTAGAATGCGCGCGGTTGCCGCGAGCCCGCCGAGCATGCCCAACCGGCCGATTCTGCTGTCCATTGTGATTCCGACCTGGAACGCCGCTGAATTGACAGCACAACTTTGGAGGAGTTCGTCAAGAAGCTTCGTGAACGAGTGCCTCTGTATGAGGAGTTCGAGGCCAACCTGGGTGAACTAGTGTTCCTGTCTGAGAACACTCGGGATAAGCCGGTAGTGCAGTACCTTCTACGCAGAATCCATAGACACCTGTCTTCCGCCTCTTCGCCCACAGACTACTCGGCGATGACGATCGAACACATCTTTCCCGAACGCCCGACATCAGGAGTGGCGTCCCCAAGGGGAGTTTCACCCTTTACCGTAGTCGGATCGGTCGTGTAATCCCTCCCTGTGTGAACCGATGTGCGCAGAGTTCACCGACGCCCAGCCACCTCGCCCGCGAGTGGGACGCCGCGCACCCGCGTGAGCCGTAAGCTCTCGCATTGAACCCCCTGCCCGCTCGTTCGTTTCCAAACCGATCACTCAAGGCTCGGATGCCGCGACGACCGGTGCCGCCGAAGTCACGGGGTGTGTACCATGGCTCGGGGAGCCACGAGATGATTCACAAGTTCAGCACGACCGACACGCCGCCGATCGATCGCGTCGGGGGGAAAGCGCTTTCCCTGATCGAGGCGACTCGGGCTGGCTTCCCAGTGCCGGATGGCATCGTCCTGGACGTCGACTTCTTTCGTGACTGGCTCGGGGAGATCGAACGCGGTGAGGCGTGGGCAGTGTTCCTGGGTGCTCCCGATGACGAGCTTCGACTGCGCTGCGACGCCGTAAAAACAAGTTGCCGCGAGTTGCGCCTTGCCGAGAACCTGCGGGAGGCCCTCGAATCGGCAGTGCGCGGGCTGTCCGCGGAAGGCCTCTTCGCGGTCCGATCCTCCTCGCCCGAGGAGGATCTGGAAGGGAGCTCATTTGCCGGTGGGTACGAGACTACGCTTGGGGTGACCCGCGCCGGGCTCGAGGAGGCTATCCGTCACTCATTCGTCTCGGTGTTCGATGAACGCGTCGTCCGATACAAGCGGCAGCGCGGCGTGCGTGCCGACCAGCCACGCATTGCCGTCATCGTTCAGCGGCAGCTGGCTTCGGACAAAAGCGGCGTGGCGTTCTCGCTTAATCCTCTCAACAACTGCTACGACGAGGCGGTCATCAACGGGAACTTTGGACTCGGCGAGTCGGTTGTGTCGGGTCTGGTAACACCTGACACCTTCATAGTGGAGAAGACGCGTCACGAAATTCTCGAGCGGAGGATCGTCGACAAGAGCCACGTGGTTCGACTGAATACCGTGGGCGGTACCGTCGAAGGAGTGAACGAGGACGCTCGGTCCGCAAGTTTGAGCGATCCGGAGGCTCTGGCGGTCGCCGAGTTGACTGCTCGCGCCGAAACACACTACGGGCGACCGGTCGACATCGAGTGGGCGCTCGAGGATGAGACGCTGTATCTCCTTCAGTCCAGGCCGGTCACGACCCATCTGCCTCTGCCGGAAGAAATGGTCACCCGGCCGGGCGAGCATAAGAATCTCTACCTAGACGTCATCGTTCTGAGCCAGGGGTTCTCCGACAGTCTCTCAGTACTCGGAGGGGAGTATTGGGGGCGCATGGTCGAAGCGGTAAAGGGGGAGACGATGTTCGATCGCGGCATGGACGGCACGCTGCTGAACATCGCCGGTCGGCAGTATCTTCATCTCTCCAACATGATGAAGGGGCTTGGAGCAGGCATCATGCCCAAGCTTCTTCAGACCTACGACACCCCCACCCGTAAGATTTTCGGGACGATCGAGCTCAAGAGAGACTACCTCCCGGGGAAGAAGCCAGCCGCGGTGAAGGGTATGCGGGGGCGAGTCCTCAAGCGGGTGGTCAGCATGCTGCCGGTCATCATTCGCGGACTTCGACAGACCGTGGATGCCCCACGGTTGTATGAGCAGCGGGCGGCCACCGCGGCGGCTGAGTGTCGTCGACTGGCCTCGGAAGGGAGGCCGTTCGACCAGCTCGCCGACGAGTTTCTGGCTCGGTTTGCGGGGGTGATAGAGGCGATGGTCGGCGTCATGGTGGCGCCGATGCTTGCGCGGTGGCGTCTTCGGCGACTGTTTCGAGACGACGACGTCGAGGACCTGCTCATTGCGCTCGAGATGGATCTGCAGGGGAATCCGACCTCCGAGATGGGACATCGGATGTACGAGCTGGCCTCGTTTCCCGAGGTCCAGTCGACAGCCGACGGTGAGGAGTTCGCACGAAAGCTCGAGTCAAGAGGCTATTCGCCGGAGTTGATGGATGCCTACGAGAGCTACCTCGACAAGTTCGGTTGCCGTGGCATAAAGGAGATCGACGTAGCGACCCCGCGTTGCTACGAGGATCTCCCAGCGTTCTTCGAGCAGCTTCGGGCCATCGACGTCACCAACGACACCATCAAGACAGCGAAAGAGCGTCGGTCGAAGGCGTATGACGAGCTGCTAGCGATCGCCGCTCGAAAGGGCAAGAAGGAACGGTTCGAGCGTTTGGCGAGACAGCACTTGATGGCGGGTTTTCGCGAGGCTCCGAAGTACTTCCTCATCATCACGGTCGATCTGCTGCGGCGGCGGGCCTTAGAGCTTGGAGCACGGTTTGTGGAGGAGGGCCGGCTTGAGAGCGTGAATCAGGTGTTCGATCTGAGAATCGAGGAGATCGCCAGAGCCGAGAGGGAGTTCGACCTGGATGTGCTCGCGCTCGTGGCGAGGAACCTCGAACCGAGGAAGAAGCTCAAGCACGTCAAGTCTTGGCCGAGAGTGATCGACAGCCGCGGCAAGATTTTCCGCGCGCCTCCGGGCGAGTCGGAGGATGGTTTCGTGGGTGACGCGATTGCGCCGGGTGTCGTAATCGGGAAAGCGAAAGTACTGCACGCCCCGTACGAGAAGCCGCTCCGAAAGGGAGAGATCCTCGTGACTCGCGCGTCCGATCCCGGATGGACGCCGATCTTCATCAACGCAGCGGGGATTGTTCTTGAGGTCGGTGGGGCTCTTCAGCACGGCGCGGTCATTGCGCGCGAGTACGGCCTGCCCTGTGTCTCAGGCCTGGATGGAATCACCGAGACGATCCGGGATGGCCAGATCATCGAGGTTGACGGCAGTGCCGGAGTCGTCCGCCTGGTGCTGGACGAGGAGCAGACCGCCTAGCTGTGTTCTTCGCTCAGCGTCCCAGACGGCCCTGCTCGAACTGGGGAAGTGCGTCCCTCCGGTTGGTCCCAGGAAGACTGCTTTGGGAACACTCGTCCTAGACGACCTTCGGTGAGACTCGCTACAGGGGCGCGCGGCCACACAAGCAGCCGCGGCGCATGCCTTTCGGCGCGTCATGTTGCGAGTGGGACGCCGCGTACCCGCGTGAGCCGTAAGCCCCGTCGCCGTTGAACCGCTTCGCTGGGCGACTTGAACGGAGGGCCTAACAGAAGGGGCATCCTCCTTCCAGATCCAGTTCGCGGTCCCATTGTTCGAGCGGCCTTCGAGGAATACGCGACCGGCAGACACAGTAAAGCCACGATACTGCGCTGTGTTACGGCTATGGGGCTGACGACCCACGCCGGAAAGCCGTTGACCGCCCAGTCCCTCGGATCGTTGCTTAAGAATCCCGTCTACTTTGGTTGGCTTCAAGTTCCCAAGTGGGAGGTGTCAGCTCGTGGTGACTTCGAGGCGCTGGTCCCTGAGGCCGTCTTCCGTCGCGTTCAGCGCCTTCTAGAGGACAAAGGCGTGTCGCCTCGACATCACGCTAGGAACCACAAGGATTTTCCTCTCCGGCGGTTCGTTGCGTGCTCTCAATGCTCGACGCCGCTCACCGGTAGCTGGTCCAAGGGACGGACGAAGAAATACGCCTATTACCATTGCCGGAAGTGCGGGTGTGTCAGCACGACCAAGGGGGCACTCGAAGGTCGTTTCGTCGAGCTGCTTTCGGAGTTACAGCCGGAGCCTGGATATATGCGCCTGGTCAGCGAGATTGTTCTGGACGTCTGGAAAGACCGGCAGAGCGGAGCTGAACGGGTGCGGCACGACCGAGAGAAAGCCGTTCGGAAAAAACGAGAGCGTCTCGACCGTGTCGATGAGGCTTTCCTGCACGAGCGTTCAATTGACCGGCAGACCTATGAGCGCCAAAGGGACCGACTGCGTGAACAGATCACACTCGCGGAGATCGAACTGAACGACGCGGTCCTCAGTCACCTCGACATCGACGGAGTTCTGGCGTTTGCCGAGCACGTCATGACGAACGCAGCTCGGCTCTGGATGGAACTCGATCTTGACCAGAAGCAGCAGCTTCAGCAGGTCTTGTTCCCGGAAGGACTGCGATTCGACGGGGAGAAATTTGGAACCGCCGTAACCTGTTTGGCTTTCAAGCAGTTAGCGGAAAACGGTGAGCCGACATCAGGAGTGGCGTCCCCAACGGGATTCGAACCCGTGTCTCAGCCTTGAAAGGGCCGTATCCTGGGCCTCTGGACGATGGGGACTTTTCTGACTACAGCCCCTAATCATAACGCACCAGGCGGTGGTGGTGCGACTTCAGGATACGCAGTCGGCATCGCTTGCCCACCAGACGACCGGCGGCGAATCTTGGAGTTGGCGTTCAGTCACGGTCCGGATCTGTGATTGACGAATTAGCAAGTGGGACGGGTGTGGAGCCGTCGAAAAAGTTCAGCATTCCTAATGCTCTCTCGTGGACAGGAAGCTGAACGATGTCGACACCCTGGTACGCACCGCGGCGGCAGCACGATCTCGGGTGCGGGCGGCGCTCCATCGGTGCGCTCAACGTGTTCTATGCATCGCTAGCGCGAACGTTCTCTGCCGGCCAGCCCAAACGGTTTTCAGGTGGCTGTCTTTGTCACCGACGAAGACCGGAATCGGCAACAAAGGACGGTGGGCTATTGTCGCCGCCGGCGCCCCACGTATTGGCCGAGCAGCAGTAGCCCGACGCTGCTGAGCGCAAGGGTCGACGGTTCCGGCACAGGGTTGGGTGGAGCGGGCGGTAGGGCCGATTGAGAAGTCGGAGAAGTTGTCGAAGGTATTGGTGCCGAAGATGTCTCGCGAGAGGCTCGACCCCGCCGGTGGGTCTGGGGCCCAGAGTCCGAGCCCGTTGTTGTTGGGGCCGGCATTGCCGTATTGAACCGCGTCGATGACCGTGCTGGTTGGGTCCAGCAGGCGGACGGCATCAGGGCCGTTTTTCCAGTCGACGTTGGCGGTGAAGTCACGAAGGGCCGCGAGGGCGACCGCGGCCGATGTTGATGCGATGAGGAGCAGTCCATCCGCGGGCAGCACGGCACCGGTGAGGTCAATGGTGCGATAGGGAAGCCCAGTGCTACCGTTGACCCCCACCAGTGACCAGCCGATTAGGGGCATACCCGGGGTTCCGAATAGCTCTGTAAAAACCCCCGCCGAATCTGGTCCTCCTGCCGCGTGGTAGTACAGCTCTCGGATGATGGGGCCGGCGTCAGCGACAGGCGCCGCAGTCAGGACGCTCAGAACCGTCACCAATGTGGTCCCTAGAGTGAGTCGCGAAAAACGAACAAGCATGTATGTCTCCTCTCTCTACCGGTTGACCAAGACGTAGACAGCGGAGAGCATCGCAATCGGTATGCCCGACCTTGGCGCCGGTCTGGGGCGAGCGTGGCGCGGGGCGAGAGGAAGACGCAGAGGCCCTCAGAAACACGGGGGACCAGTGCGTCGTTGACTCGGGTCTCGCACCAAACCTCTCGGGCGCGAATGTCGCTGGACCGGCTGGTGGTGCAGAATGTGACGGCTCTCCGGCACGGGGAGGTGGCAGAGTTCGCCGACGGACGTCAGGAGGGCGGGGTCGACGAGACGCGACGACGTTTGTCGGAAAATTCGGGGGCTTCGGTGAGGCAGGTGCCCAGGATCCCGAATGATGTGAGAAATGCCCGGAAGCCGGTGCGCCGCACGTTAGGCACGTCTCCCTGCGCGTCGTCGAGCTGATACCCCGCGTCGTCGGCGGCGGTCTTGCCCCAGGACTGAAAAAGACGACCCCACGGGCTATTGAGTACGGCGCGCATGACGGGGCGTCCCTTGGTGGGATACCAGAATGTGTCGTGGTAGAGAACGCTGGCCAGATACGCCCACGGGGCAAGCACGGTTTTGAGCGACCATTCAACCGGCTTTCGCAGCGGACCCCAGTAGATCTTGTGCTGCATTTTCGACGCGAAGGTCATTTTCTTGAAGGGACCCTCGAAGTGCCAGTTCTCGCGGCCGGCCTCCGAATCCCCAACGATCTCGATCTCTCGCGGGTCGCCGCATCCCAGACCGGCGTCGTGGGCGAGTCGTATGAACTTGATCTTCAGGGGGTCAAAGCCCATGAGTTTGGCCGCCACTGCGTCGATCGCCACCTGGTCGGCGCTGGCCAGGATCACATTCTTTGTGTGAGGGACCATGCAGCGTGGCCCCGGCCCGTCACCTGCAAACGTTCCATCCATCACGGCGAAGACTCCGCGATGAATCTTTTGCTGGATGCGGAGGAGGTCGACAAGCGTTTCGTGGATCACGGGGTGGGTCCAATGACGATGCTCGTTGAGCAATCCCCCAAACGCGTTTTTCATCGCCCCGGTGGTGGTGGTGAAGACGTGGGTCTTGATGGTCGGCAGATGAATGATGTTTTCGCCGATAAACCGTCGCGGGATCAGAAAGCCTTTGGGGTAGACATCATTGAGGGACAAGAACTTTTCGGTGAGGTCGCCGACGGCTTCGCGGATATCGACCCACTCTTCGCCCTCATAGAGATGGACGTTACGAAGGCCGTGGGCCTCGACGACATCGAGCTGTTTGTTTTCGCGTTCGCCCAACCGGGCGTCGATCACAACGGTCCGGTTGTGACACGCGTGTATTCGCTCGGGGGCGTATCCATCCTTCTTCAGCGCTCGGATGACACCATCGAGTTGCCAGGGGGTGGTGGAGCTGCCGGGGAAAAAAAAGTGCCAGGAGATATTGACCTTGAGCGCAGTGTCCACCGCGGGGTCGACGATGTTCTGGTAACCAGCGAGGTTCAGGAGCTCGTGATAGTCGGTGATGGCCGTGGCGGGTTTGGTCTTGAGGATTGCAACGGTGGAGCGCGGCATCCGAAGAGCTCCTAAGAGAGGATTGACTCCTCGACTGACCGCATTCGTGCGGGTAGGCCGAGGAGCCGGTGTGTTCTCAGGACTTCGCCAGAGAGGGGACTCTCGTGGCTACAGCAGTTGTGTCGAGCGCCGCGTCCAGGGTGTGCCTTTTTCTACCGAGACCTTCTCGACGTCGGCCACGTACGCACCGGTCTGGGTGAGGATGTGATGAAGATCGTTGCCAAGACTGATCAGCGGAAAGCCTTTTTCCAGGAACTCACCGACGCGGGCGGTGCCAAAGAGAAAGAGGCCGAGGATGACGTTGTTGCGCGCGGCGGCCGCGCGCAACTTGTCGGTCGCGTCCATGAGCTCATCGGACGTATACATATCCGGGAACTGGTATTTCTCAAAGAGCCCCATCGACATACAGAGGTCGTTTTGCCCTAGGAACAGGAGGTCGACTTCCGGAACAGCCGCGATCTCGTCGATGTTCTTGATGCAGTCGGCCGTTTCTACCTGGAGGGCGACGATCACGTTGTCGTTGGCGGTCCCGGCGTAACCCAGCAGCCCGGCTTTGTTCATACTCCGCTGCGGAAAATACACGGAACGGGTGCCCGCGGTGGGGTAGCGGCAACAGGTGACGGCTTGACGGGCTTCGTCGGCGGTATTGATGTAGGGCACGAGCACACCGTCCGCGCCCAGGTCTAGTGATTGCTGGATGCCGCCACGGTCATGGCACCCCGCCACTCGCACGAGAGATTTTGCGCCGCCATTGCCGATACCGCCGATCATGGTTGACAGCGTCTCGAATCCCATCGGGCCATGCTGAGAATCCACAAGCAGCCAGTCGTAGCCGCTGTGCGCCAGCTGCTCGGCGACGGTTGGACTATGGGAATTCAGAAACAGGCCTAGCTTTGGCGTACCATCTCGTAGTTGCTGCTTGAATTCGGCTCCTGACAACACGTCGCTCATCTCCTGCGTCCCCTCTCCGGAAGTCTAAATACTCTCGTCTGGTGTGCTGCGACGTCAGTGGACAAACTGCATCGCGGTCGGTTTGGACCTTTGCCTCCGAGCGTGAAGGCCGCTACATGATACTCGTTTCGTGGTTTTGGCACGGGGTTGAGGTCGTGTTGTGCGTCGTATTGATAGAGTAGATGTCGGGTGCTGAAGATCTTTGAATTGGCTCGGAGGGTCGTGGTCGTCTTCGTCGTCTGCCTCGCGGGCGCGTTTGACGCGGGGGCCCAATCGCCTCGTCCGGTCGTGGTACAGCCATTTGACAACCTCAGCGGCCAACCCGGTGACGACTGGATCGGGCTGGGTATTGCCGAGACATTGGTCGGAGATCTGCAGAATGCTGGCCTCGCAGTCGTCGGCGTCGAGACCGACATCGAGGGCGCCAAGCCCTGGTCCATTCGGGGGTCGTTTCAACGGGTGGGCGAGCAACTGCGTGTCATCATTCGCGTCGTCGATACGACGTCGGACACGGTCGACTATACGACCCGAATCGACGGGGCGTTTGCGGATCTCTTTGCGGTGCAAGACCAGATCGGTGCCGAGCTTGCCGCCCGGCTCACTGCTCCAGCGTCCACCGCGCTTGCCCCAGGCGCTGGTTCGTCCGGCGCGGAGCCGCAGTTGCCGTTCCGTCCAGCTGAGGCCAGGGCGATCTCACCCTCAAACGGTGCCACCGGTCGATTGGCGCTGGGGGACGAGCCGCCAGCGGCCGTCCCCGGGACAGGGTTTGCCTCTGGGCGGCGAGGCACAGCGGGATTCGCCGCGTCGCCGGTCAGGCCTCGGCCCATCGCCGTCGTCAGCCGTGTGAGCGAGCCGCCCCGGATCGACGGGCGGCTCGACGACTCGGTCTGGGAGACCGCCACCCACATTACGGACTTTATCCAGATCGCCCCTGTCGAAGGCGCCCCGGCCTCGGAGGATACCGAGGTGTGGATTGCGTATGACAACGACCACATGTATTTCGCGTTCTATGCGCACTACACAGACCCGGCGATTATGCGGGTGAACCGAGCCGACCGCGAAGAGATTCGGGGCGACGACCGGATGTCCGTGCTGTTCGATACCTTTCTTGATCAGCAGCGGGCGTATCAGTTCGAGGTGAACGGCTACGGCGTCCAGGCCGACTCGCTGGTCAATGCCGATGGCAGCACCGGGTTTTCCCGATCGGGCGGGAGCTCGTCCGCCACCCGGAGCAGCGGCACGCGTCGGGGTGGTGGCAGTGGTCTGGGGAATTCTGGGCAGTTCGGTATTAGAGGGGACCAATCATGGGATGCGCTCTTTGATACCAGCGGCCAGATTGTCGAGGACGGGTGGACGGCCGAAATGCGGATCCCGTTCAAGAGTCTCCGGTATCCGTCGCGCGCGTCGGGCGACGTGCATCAGTGGGGATTTCAGATCATCCGGGTGATCCGCGGAAAGTCCGAAGCACAGTCGTGGTCGCCGATATCGCGGGGTGTCGCTGGCCAGTTGACGCAATTTGGGCAGCTCGATGGGCTGGCGAGTCTGTCCCAGAGTCGGAACCTCGAGATTCTGCCCGAGGTTACGGGTGTGCGGTTTGGCTCGCTCGATTCCGATTCTGGGGTCTATGACCCGGGCGACCCGATTGGTGAGCTTGGTCTGGGGTTCAAGTATGGGCTGACGCCAAACTTGACCGCGGACATGACGTTCAATCCGGACTTCTCCCAGATCGAGGCGGACCGGCCACAGGTGGCGACCAATCAACGGTTTTCGCTCTTTTTTCCCGAGCAGCGTCCGTTTTTTCTGGAGGGGCAAGAGATCTTTCAAACCGCGACGCCCCTGACGCTGGTGCATACCCGGACGGTGATTGATCCACGTTTTGGCGCCAAGTTGACCGGCAAAGTCGGGCAGACCACGCTCGGCGTGATGGTCGCGGACGACGAGGCCGCGGGGCGTCTTGACGATGTCGACGATTCGCGGTTTGGGTCGAGCGCGCAGACCATCATCGGTCGGGCGCGGTTTGACCTCTATTCCGAATCGTATCTCGGCGCGATCGTCACCGCCCGCGAATTTGACGAGGACTATAACCGGGTGGCCGGTGTCGACGGGCGGTTTCGTTTGGGGCGGACGCATCGGATGAGTTTTCTGGCCGTGGGGTCCCAGACCCAGGCCAGCGAGCTGACGGATGCCCCGGGACAAAAACTGACCGGGCAAGTGTTTGAAGCCGACTTCGCGCGGCAAGGGCGGAACCTGAACTACAGCGCGGCCTACAGCAGTATCAGCCCAGACTTCGAGACGAACACCGGGTTCTTGCCTCGGGTTGACCTTCGTCAAATGACCGGCACGCTGGGGTATCGCTGGTGGCCGGAGTCGTCGCTCTTGACGTGGGGGCCGTCACTTACCTATCTGCGTCTGTATGACCACACGGGTGTGCTGCAAGACGAACAGATCTCAGGACAGGGTAGTTTCTCGTTCCGTAACAACATGTCGATCACGGGCACGGTCAACCGTGACCTGGAGCGTTTTCAGGAGATCGATTTCCGGAAGACGGGGTATGGCTTTTTTGGGGTGATCAGCTCACGGGTCGTGTCGATATATGGTGGATACAACTGGGGGGACGGCGTGTTCTTCGACACCATCAACCCCTTCCTCGGGCAGTCGACTATCGGGAACGTCAATTTCCGTCTGCAAATCACCTCGCGACTGCGGAACGATTTCACGATGGTGTCCAGCAATTTTGTCGACCCCTTGGACGACACGGAAGTGTTTGACGTGAAGATCTTCCGCAGCCGCACGACCTACCAGTTCACGAACCGGCTCTTGTTGCGTCACATCCTGGAGCACAACACGCAAAGCGTGACGCTTGGCAACAATGTCCTGATGACCTACCGCATGAACGCGGGTACGGTGGTCTTTGTTGGATACGATGATCGCTATCAGAACGGGCCACGTATCAATGATTCCGTGTTCTCGCTCCAGCGCTACGAGCGAACCAACCGCGCGTTTTTTGGCAAGATCTCGTATCTGTTCCGCTATTGATCCCCCGGAACGCCCGACACACGTCACGTGACAGCGACCGCGCCGCTCGCGTGCGTCGACGCCGATGTCGGCCGGCTACAGGAGACCGACGAGCGGCCCCAACACCACGATGAGTCCGGTAATGAGGATGACCCAGCACACGCTGATGAACGCGCCAGGCACAAACATGTCGAGCATGCGGTAGTAGCCCTTGCCGTAGGTGAGGAGCGGCACGGCGTCGAGGGGGAGCAAGAAGGCACACGACGCGGTAAAGGCGACCGGGAGCGCGTACAGCGCGGGGTTCTGTCCGCTGGAGAGGGCGAGAAGCGCGAGGGGCGGGATGAGGACGGCGTTGATGACCGGTCCGATCGGCAGCACCAGATGGACGACCACGGCGAAGGCGCTGATGACCGCGACAATACCGACCGCGCTCCAGTCCGCGACGCCGCCGATCGATCCGTCGACGATCCATTGCGCCAGACCGCTCTCGACTGACGCCGCCCCCAGCGATGTGACGCCGCCGACCATGAGTAACGCGTCCCATCCGATACCGCGTTCAGCCTCCTTCCAGGTGAAGAGGTTCATACCCGGCAAGAAGAAGAAGACGGCTCCAAGGATGCTGATGAGCACGACATCGAAGGCTTCGACCCAGGTGCTCGAGACCCAGAGCACGATCATCGTGCCCAGTACCAGGAGGACTCTCCATTCCTTTGGCGTGATGGAACCCAGACCTTCGCGTTCAGTGTGCACGTCACCGACTTGCGTGATCGTGTCCATCTCCGGCGGATAGCACTTCAACAAAATCCAGGCCGACACCGGCAACAAGACCAGGACCATCGGCACGCCGATCACCATCCAGTCGAGAAACCGGATCGTGACCTCGCCATATTCCCGGATAAAGAAGATGCCCAGGATATTGATCGAGCTGCCCGCGGGTGTGGCCACGCCGCCGATCAGGGCCGCCGCCGGGATTCCGATCATCAACACTTTCCCAAACGTCGAACGGCCCGGCGTGAGCTTCATCTGGTCGAACAAGCCGAGCGCGATCGCCATAAAGATGGCCGTCGCCGGCACGTCCGACATCACTGTCGAAATGAGACAGGTCCCGACCATGAACGCCACCACGACCCGTCGACTATCGGTGCCGGCCTTCGAGAGGAGCCACAGGGCAAAGCGTCGGTCCAATCCTGAACTGACGACCGCCTGCGCGATCACAAACATCGCGAGGACAAAGAAGAAGACGGGACTGATGAAGGCGCCGAATGCGCTCGAGAGCTCGGCCACCCGGAACATCGGCTGCAGGGCCACGGCGAGTAGCGCCGTCACCGCGACGGGGATTGGCTCAGTGACCCAGAGGATGAGAACGACGGCGAATATCGCCGCCATTCGCTTCCCTTCGGGCGCGAGCCCGCCCCATTCGGGTAACGCAAGAATCAGGACCGCGACCAGGATGGCGCCCAGCAGCCCAATGATGCCCAACCTTCCAGTTCGTATAGCGCTCATGATGTCACTGGTTCCCGATGCTCAAGAGTCGTTCTGTTCGCTCGTCTGGACACGGCCTGCCGCGTATCGAGAGAGGGGCGGATTACGTGGTTGACGGTGTGCTCCGCGGCGCGGCGGGGGCAGACTCCTCCAGGATGTCACGCACGAGACGCATGGCGGTGTGGGCGGTCGGGGCGCCACAATAGACCGCCTGCTGAAGGATGATTTCCTGAAGATCGCCGACCGAGAATCCGCCTTCGTCGAGCGCGCCTCGGACGTGGATCCGAAACTGGTCCCACTGCTGGAGGGCGAGGAGTGTGCCGATCACAAGTATCCGGCGAGTGCGATGATCAAGACCCGGCCGGGTCCAAATTTCGCCCCAGGCATACCGCGTGATCAGATCTTGAAACTCGGCGGTGGTGGCGCTGGCACTGTCGACGACTCGTTCGACATAGGGGTCGCCGAGAATCGTCCGACGAACCTTCATACCGGCCGCGTGGCGCTTGCGCTCGTCCATGGTCTTACCTCGACGTGGAAAGGAAGTCGTGCACACCCGAGGTGAAGGCCGCGGCCTGCTCGACGTTGCAAAGGTGGGCCGCGTCCAGCTCGAGTCGTCGGGCCCCGGGCACACGTTCCGCAATGAGTTGGCCGACGGCAGGTGGTGTCGCCGCGTCATGGCGGCCCGTGACAACCAACGTCGGGGCTTCGATCCGGTGAATGTCATCCAGTAGATCCGCATCACGCAACGCGGCGCAGGCGCCGGCGTAGCCGTCGAGGGAGCAGGTCACGAACATCTCCCGGAATCGATTCACCGTGGCGGGGTAGTCTTGCCGGAACGACGCGGTAAACCATCGCTTGATGACGGTGTCGGCGACGGCATGCAACCCGGATGCGGTGGCGAGACGGATGCGTTCCGACCACAGATCGTGCGTTCCGAGACGGGCCGCGGTGTTGGCGGGGACGATGCGGTCAACCCGATGCGGTGCGTGAAGCGCGAGCCACATGGCGAGCAATCCGCCCAATGACACGCCGCAGATATGGGCGCGGGCCAGGGGGATCGCATCGAGAACAGCCAAGACATCGTGCCCGAGCCGAGCGAGGGCGTAAGGTCCGGGAGGGGCGTCGGAACGTCCGTGGCCGCGCAGGTCGCAGCGGACCACCCGGAAGGACCCACAGAATATGTCCAGCTGACCACTCCACAACTCGGTCGTCGTGCCGAGGGAATGTAGCAGCATGAGCGCCGGCGCGTCTGTGGGACCATCGATGTCGTAGTGAAGGCGGCACCCGTCGACTCGAATGTCTGGCATCGGGTGCCTGGGCTGCTAGCCTTGCGCCTCGTCGTGCCGGGCCAGCACGCGGGTGATGAATGTGGCGGCCGCGCCGAGATACTGTTCCGGAGACAGCCGCCTCGTGATTTCCTCGCGGTCCATATGAGCGGTCACCAGCGGATCTGCGGCCAGCACCTCCACGAGCGGCACGCGCTCTTTCGCCGAACGTCGACAGGCCGCTTCGATCGTCTCGTGAGCGGCGCTTTTCCCCACCGATTCTGCAAGCGTCATCGCGACGGATTCGGCGAGCAACGCGCCGCCCGCCGCCTCGGTATTGGAACGCATCCGGACCGGGTCAACATCGAGCCCCGCCAGTGCGTCGGCGATGGCCTGGGCACCGCTCGCCGCAACCGTCACCAGATCCGGGAGCGTGTCCCACTCGGCCTGCCACCCGCCAAGACCGCGCTCGTGCTCCTGGAGCATGCCGGCGAGTATCGTCGCGACCAGCCCCGGCGCCCGAAACGCTGCGGCCAAGGCGACCGACGATGCGACCGGATTTCTCTTTTGCGGCATCGTGGACGAGCCACCACCCCCTACGCGCCGACTCTCGGCGGCCTCGCCGATCTCGGTCTGCGCCAAGAGTGAGAGATCGCGGGCGATCTTGCCACAGATGCCGGTGTTGACGCCGAGCGAGCAGGCAAGGTGGCTCAGTCGGTCGCGCTGGGCATGCCATGGAATGTCGGGGGCGCGAAGATCGAGCCGGGCCGCGAGTGCGTCCGTGACGGCCGGGCCGTGTGGACCGAGTGAGGCTAGGGTTCCGGCGGCGCCCCCAAACTGCAGTACGCGCACATCGTCAAGCGCCGCGATGAGCCGAGCCCGGCTGCGGTCGAGCGCGTCGAGCCACCCCGCCGCTTTCAATCCGAAGGTCGTCGGCGTGGCCTGTTGCAACCATGTGCGACCCGCCATCGGGGTCTCGGCATACCGCCGCGCGAGGTCAGCGGCGGTCCCACCGGCGCGCTCAATCTGCTCGATGACCAAGGGGACCGCTGTCTGGAGTTGTAGCACCAGGGCGGTGTCTGAGATGTCCTGACTCGTCGCCCCCCAATGCACGTAGCGCGCGGCGTCTCCATCGGAGGCGGCCACGCGCCGGGTGAGATGACGGACGACTGGGATCGCGACGTTGCCGGCCGCGGCCGTTTCCGCCGCGATGGCGCCGTGGTCATAGAGCTCTGCCCGCGCGGCTGACCGAATTAGCTCGACACAACCGACAGGGATGACTCCGACGGCCGCTTCCGCGTCGGCGAGTGCCGCCTCGACATCCAGCATGAGCTGAAGCTGGGTCCTGGACGAAAACAAATCGGCCACGCGTTCGTTGCCCAGCAGCGGGTCGTGGAGGCGCCTCCCGGAGGTCATGACGGTTCACACATCAAAAAACACGGTCTCGCCGGGTCCTTGCAGCACGACGTCAAAATGGTATCGCCCTGGCGCGAGTTCCGTGGCAATAAGGGTCGAGCGGCGGTCGGCCGGGAGCATCGTCAGGATCGGGTCGTCCGCGTTCAAGGGGTCGTTCTCGAAGTAGATCCGGGTGACCAGTCGTGTCAACAACCCGCGTGCGAAGAGGCCGACAACGAGGTGCGGAGCCTGAGGTGTATTCTCCGGTCCCGGCACCGAACCAGGCATGATGGTCTCGATTGCGAAGGCGCCGTCGGCGTCGGCATGGATCCGGCCAAACCCGTCGAACCCTGTCTGCGGTCCGGGGCTCGCGGGATCCTCGGGGTGATTGAAATGTCCATCGGCGTTGGCTTGCCAGACTTCTATGAGGGCATCGGGGACCGGATGGCCTACGCCGTCGCGTACCGAGCCCTCTACCGCAGCGCGTGGCCCCGACGCATCAGACGAGGCCAGCGTCAGGGCGCCCCGTTCGGGCACGAGGATTGCGAAAAAGGGCCCGACGGTCTGGGGGGGTGTCAGGGGAAGCATTGGCGTGAAGGCGAGGCCGCTAGAGTCCCGTCGGTGTCGAGTCTCGTCCTCGGAGGACGATGTCAAAACGATACCCCAGAGCCCGGCCGGGCTGGGTGACGTCGAGATCGAACAACGCAATCAAGCGCTGGCGACCCCGTTCGCTCGGAATCGCGTTGAAGACTGGGTCGAGCGAGAGGAGGGGATCCCCCGGGAAATACATCTGGGTCACCAGCCTGGTCAGGAAACTCTGCCCAAAGACAGAGAAATGCACATGCGGTGGACGCCAGGCGTTGTCGTGATTCGGCCAGGGATAGGCGCCGGGCTTGATCGTGACAAAGCGGTAGTGTCCCGTGGCATCGGTCACTGTGCGCCCCGCGCCGCCAAAGTTCTTGTCGAGTGGAGCGTCGTGCGTATCTGCCGCATGTGCGTAGCGTCCAGCGGCGTTGGCTTGCCACACTTCAACGAGGGTCCTCGGAACGGGTCGCTCGTGTTCGTCGAGTATCCGTCCCTCGATGATGATCCGTTCCCCGAGCGGCGGATTCGGATGCTGTTGCGTCAGGTCAGAATCCGCAGGCGCAATCGGCCCGTCGCCATACACCGGGCCCGTGATTTCGGACAGCGTCTGGGGAATGACGACAAGCGGGTGCGTTGGATGCCGGAAGGCGGTGGAGCGATACGCTGGCGTGTCGTTCGAAGGCAACGAGCTGGCTGGCGGGCGACGGTAGCGATCTAACGGCCTGACGGTTTCGGGCATCGGCGCGGGTCTTTGTGGACGCTGCTGCGCGTCCGTGCGTCAATCGTATCGCGGTTTGGCGACAGCGGACCCCGCGTGCGTCAATCGGCTGGCAGTCTGCATTGGGTCCCCTGGGTATGCCGTCGCTCAGTGGTCTTCGTGGGGCGAAACCTTTGTCGGTACGGTTGTAAACGGTGGACCGGGATGGGTCGTCTTTTATTAAAGGTGCTGATGTCGATACTTCAGTCCCGACCATGCTTTTATGAGAATTGGCTACCGCACCGCTTGTGTCGCCTTTCGTTTCTCCGCGATAGCGTCGGTCATGCTGGCTGTCGCTCCAGAGAGCCTCAACCCGCTGTCCGCATCTGTGGCCGCCCAGTCGGCGCCGGTTGGGACGAGCGAGAGAGTCGCCGGTCGACCGCTCGTTCTGTCCGACTCCGTGGCGGTGGTTCCGTTTGCAAATGTGTCTCGTGATGCTGCCGACGAGTGGATCGGCGACGGCATCGCGGAGACCATCATCGCCGATCTCGAAACGTTGGGCGGATTGAGCGTTATCGCCCGCACACGGGTGCAAGCGGCGCTGCCGGCTCGGCCGGAGGCTACGCTCGACGACGATCTGGCGACGACGTTGGGCCGTCGGCTCGATGCGCGCTGGGTCATTACGGGCGGCTACCAACGGCTCGGAGACCAGGTACGTATCACCGCGCGGCTGATCGATACCCGCGAGAGTAACATTGCCAGGACCGTGAAGCTGGACGGTGGGTTCGAGGAAATCTTTGATCTCCAAGATCGGATCGTCGGCCAGTTGGTCTCGATTGATGTCGTACGGTCGAACCCGGGAGCCAGCGCCCCGCGCCCCGCGAGAGTCGCGCGGCGGACCGACGACGCGCTGGTCGCTGTCGGTGGGTCTGGAGTCGGGAGCGAGGGTGGCGGTTCAGACGGTCCCGGTGACATGCGTCCGCCGGGTGACCAAACGTTCAGCCCCGAAGAGGTGACGGGCGGCATCATTCTTCCCGACGGCGCCGGCGCTGAAGTGCGCCGGCGGGGTGGCCGGCGTTCTGGCAGTGGAGCACCAGGCGGCGTCAGGGCTGGGGGCGGCCCGCCGCCCGTTGGACGTGGTACCGGTGCGCTTGGTATCGGTGGTCCTGGAACCGGTCCCGCCGGTGCGTCACCGCCTGGGCTGGGTGTTGAAGCTCCATCCGGAGGACCGCTGGCCGGGGTCGGCATCCTCGCCGGCCGTCCCAGAATAACCGCCTCCCGTGCCACCGAGTCGCCACGTATCGATGGACGCCTGGACGATGCTGTTTGGCAGCGCGCAACCCACGTGACCGAGTTTGTCCAGCAGAGTCCGCTGGAGGGAGCTCCAGCGACCGAGGACACCGATGTGTATATCGCGTTCGATGACACGCATCTGTACTTCGGTATGCACGCGCACTATTCCGACCCGGGGCTCGTTCGCGCCAGCCGGGTCGACCGCGACCAGGCCGGTCGTGGCGACGACATGATCTCGTTCTACTTCGACACCTTTCTCGACCAACAGCGCGCCTACGTCTTCTCCCTCAACGGATACGGAGTGCAGGGCGATTCGTTGCTCGAAGCGCGAGGTGGTGGTGGTGGCGGGGGCGGGGGCCGCGGCGGCTTTTCGGGCGGCGGCGGGCGTGGCAGCTTCACCGGTGTTCCGCGTGGCGACCGTTCGTGGGATGCCCTGTTCGAGTCGGGTGGCACGCTCGTTGATGATGGCTGGACCGCCGAGCTCGCGATTCCATTCAAGAGTCTGCGTTATCCGGCGGTCGGAGATCGGGCGCATCGATGGGGATTTCAGATCTCCCGACGTATCCGCGGGAAGGACGAGACCGATGTGTGGGCGCCGATCTCACGCGATGTGTCTGGATTTCTGCCCCAAATGGGACTGCTCGACGGGCTGAGCGGACTGTCGACAAGCCGCAACCTCGAGATCCTGCCGACGATGACGGCCGTGCAGGTCGGGAGCCTGGATCGGACGAACGGCGGCTTTCCGAAAGTGTCGCAGCCCGAAGGGGGCGTCAACGTCAAATATGGGCTGACCTCAAACTTGACTCTGGACGCCACGTTCAATCCTGATTTCTCACAGATTGAGTCCGATCGGCCGCAAATTGAGGTCAACCAGCGGTTCCCGTTGTTCTTCTCCGAGCAACGCCCATTTTTTCTCGAGGGGCAAGAGATCTTTGCCTTGCCAGGGCCGGTCAACTTCGTCCACACCCGGACCATCGTCGACCCGCGGTATGGCGGGAAGGTGACCGGGAAAGTGGGCAAGACCACGCTGGGTGTCCTGGTGGCCAACGACGAGGCCCCCGGTAATCTGGACGACGTGTCTGACCCGGCATTCGGCCAGACGGCGAATGTGCTGATCGGTCGGGTCCGCTACGACCTCTACTCCGAATCGCACATTGGCGCCATTGTGACCGATCGAGAATTCCTCGATAACTACAGTCGGCTGGCCGGTGTCGATGGGAACTTCCGTTTGAGTGATACAGCGTCCATCGGGTTCCGCGCCATCAGCACGCAGAATCGAAACCAAGTCGACGCCGGGGGAGATTTCCTCGACACGTCCGGCAACATGCTGGACGTCGGCATGCGTAGTCAAGGGCGCAATCTCAACTACTTTGTCGCGGGCTACCAAATCGACCCGGAATTCAACACGGCTGTGGGGTTTGTCCGTCGACGTGATATCCGAGCCGTTGTCAGCAACGTCGGCTATCGCTGGTGGCCCGAGAGCTGGCTGATCAACTGGGGGCCGACCGCAAGTTACGGTCGAAATTGGGACTTCGAGGACATCCTCGAGGATGAGACCGCACAGGCTGGGGTCAACTTTTCATTTGCCAAGAACATTCGATTTGGCACCAGCGTGAACCGCGATATGGAGCGGTTCGGCGGGATCAATTTCGACAAAACGACATACTCGACAAATCTGTTTGTGAACACGCTGCGGTCCGTGTCGGTGGGCGGATACTTTCGCTACGGAGACCAGATCAATTACAGCGCGACCCCGTTCCTGGGACGCGGAGGGGGTGGCGGCGTCTTCTTGACCGTGCGACCGTTCAGTCGACTGCAGTCGCAAATCAATATCAACACCAGTAATCTTATCGACCCGTTCGACGAAACCGAGGTATTCGATGTCAAGATCTACCGGGCGTTGACCACCTACCAATTCACCGACCGTCTGCTGCTACGCAACATTCTGGAATACAACACGTTTAGCGGGACGGTGAGCGCTAACGTGCTGTTCACATACCGGGTCAACTCTGGCACCGTCTTTTTCATCGGATACGACGATCGCTACCAGCAAGGGAGCCTGATCCTCGATAGCGCCCGCGATCCAGCCTATCTGGGAAACCAGGATTTTTACACCACCGACTTCATGCGCACCAACCGGGCCTTCTTTACAAAGATCTCGTATCTGTTCCGTTACTAGTAGCCGGTCGGCGAGAAACGTTCACGCATTCTCCGGCCGGGACGCCGCGCCGGTGGCGTTGCTCTTCCCTCGCGTATGCCCGCTTTCCTTCCTCGTTGCGCCTGGCCGGCGCGGCGTCGCGGCTCGAACCATTCGCAACTTTTCTCAGCGACAGTCCACTAGTCCACTGCCGTGGCCATCTCGGCGGCGGCGGACTTGTGGGCCGTCACGCGAGAAGCGAGGAGGCAACGTGCATTTCGACGAGGTCAATTTTCTTGCGGTCGGCCTGGCCACCGTGCTCACCTTCGTTCTGGGCGGACTCTGGTATTCGCCGCTTCTTTTCGCCCGGCCCTGGATGGCCGGTCATGGCTATACCGAGGAAAGCATGAAGGCGATGCAGTCGGGTATGGCGCGGACATACGCCATCTCGTTCGTCTGCTGGTTCGTCATGACCACCGTGCTGGCTTTGATAGCCCCTCATTTTGGGGAGGGCGTTGGCAGCTACTTCCACATCGGGATCCTCGTCTGGTTGGGCTTCTCCGCGACGACTGGTCTCACGAATAATCTGTTTTCCGACAAGCCGCTCGCGGTGTGGCTCATCGACGCCGGCTATCAAATCGCATCGATCGCGATCATGTCGGTCGTGCTCGGGCTCTGGCCTTGACGCAGAGGGTGACCAGCGGTTGAGAGTGACGGTTGAGGGCGACGGAACATTTCTCGCTGCGGTGACGTTCCGCAGAGAGGAGGCACATCACTATGGACCATTCCACCCCGTGCCGTCGCGGTCGGGGTCGCCGGCCACGACAGTCGGGGTGCGGCCTCCGATACGCTGGACGAACAGATCCCAGCTGCCACCCACCTCCCGGCTGAAGGCAATAGTAGTGCCGTCGGGGGAGATGGCCGACGTGTCCTCGACGCCCGACTGCTCGGTGATCTGCGTCAGGTTGCGCCAGGGGTTCGAGTCTGACGGGGGCACCCCCGCTGGCCGGGTGAACCAGGCCGCGCCCGCCGCAAGCGTTGCCACGGTCGCGACCGCCCAGGCGACCCGCCCCCGCCCGCTCGACACCGGACCCCCGGTTGTTTCGTTGAGGGAATTATTGGCCCGTCACGCCGCACCTGTCGTTCTTGTGAACCAGGCGACCGACCGGATACAGACGCTCTATCTGGAGCTTGGATACACCCTCAGATTCTTGGAGGCGCCGCGACGCATCAGCTGCCCGGGTGACCGGCAGCCCGCCCTCGAAGTGCTGGCTACCCGGAATCTGTGATGCCAAGAAAGACGAGCACGGGCGGCGTTCACATCGTCGTGGTGTTCAACGGAGCCCTGGGGACAAGAATGTCGGCCCATGCGTTGAACACGAATCGGATCATCGCGGACGATCCGAGCCTCGGTATATTCTGGGCGCTGCTGTTGGGATCGATGGTGCGCTGTTTCCGGCTGTGAGCCGGTTTGTGTGCCCATTCCTGTCGCACTGTGTGGTAAGTAGGACGTTATGGCGAGAACGACAACGACGTCCCCATCGCGGAGGCGGAGCAGTTCTATATCGCGTTGAAGGACGTGGGCGTCGAGACGATCATGGTGCGCTACCCGAGGGAAGGGCACGGTGTCCGCGAGCCCGCGCACCAAGTTGACGCCGTGGAGCGCGACCGACCGATGGGTCTCGAGCGACACGATACCTTGGACTCCTTCGGGATTGTGGCAGTGGGTGCAATGAGCGTCGAGGACGGCCTTCGCGCTCGGCCAGTCCCCTGCCGTTGCCCCAGCGTCGATCCATGCGACGAGGATGGTTTGGGCCTCGGCGGACTCTAGATATTCACCCATCGTACCGCCCGTGATTTTCTCCCTTAGGACGGGGAGTACTTCCGCGGCCCGCCGAGCGTCGTCGTAGTTGTCCAGAGGCAATACTTCGAACGAAGCGTCAGAAAAGTGGCACGTCGTGCATCGCGTCTCGAGCACGCGCTCCACGTCGGGGCAATCGCTCTCTCGCGCGGAGGAGAAAGCTAGCCGCGACGGCTGCAAGGGAAGCAAATACGCCGAGAGCAATCCGGGCCCGCATGCTCTCGCCATCTAGCCCAGAAATCGGTGTGCCCATCCATCACGCGGTGCATCTCGGTCCGGCTCGGCTCGAGCGACCACCCGCCGCGCTCGTGGGTACTGCCGAGTGCGATGCCGTCGCGACGCGGGATCATGTACAGACCTCCGCCGACCATCATGTAGTCGGTCTCGGGCTGGGGGAGCAGGAAGGTGCGATGAATTCCAGCTGCGCATCATCCAGTCGCTCGATGATGACCCGATGTTCGGGCCAACGCGCTATACGCTGAGCGCGGAGAAGGGTGGCGACGGGTTCGAGAGCGAGGTGGACGTGGCGCCCGGCTATTACCATTTCCTGTCGGCGCCGGCGCGAACCAATTTGCAGGAATCGGCGCTCGCGGCGGCCTATGCTGCGCTGGATACGGGACTTCGCGAGCCCGCCGATGTTTCGATCGGTACGACCGGAGCGGTACGTCTTCACGCGAGGACGATCGCGGAGCTGCTCTAGACCCAGTCGCTAGCGCCCACAGCCAGGTGTGATCTGCACCGCGACCCAGCTCCCTGATCGCGCGATAACGGCCAGACAGGGACTGTCCTGCCATGTCGCAGGTAGTCGGTCGCTGGGGCTCAGGACAACGTCGATCTGCAGCTCCTGCAACCTGCGTGCTGCCGCCTCCGGGACCGTCGCAGCGAGAGCCGTGCGGAAAGCGGCCATCGTCGCCTCGTATTCACCGGCAGAGGCGCCAAACATTCTCGCGTGGCGCTCATCGTAGGCGAGCAACCGGCGGCGCAGAAAGTAGGCCCGCCCGCTCAGCGTATCCTCAGGAATCGCCACGACCGCTTCGGGCGCAGTTCGCTCATGCAACTGCTCGATTGTGGCGACGGCGTCCACGGAGGTCCCGCGAAACGCGACCCCCTCGAGCAACAGCCCGATCGGCGTGAAGAGCGTGCCGAGCAGACACACAGCCGCCGCGATCTTCCAGCCGCGCCCGCGCGAGCGTTGCTGCCATTCGTGGGCGCCGAACGCCGCGAGGATGAACCACACCATCAGCAGGCCACGCGCGTACACGTTGTTGGGTTCGCCGAATGGAGGCCGAACGAGTACCGCGGTCACGGTAGCCAATCCGGCAGCCCAGGCCAGACGCACACCATGTCGGCTGGGCTGCATGGCAAGGAATCTTCGTGCCCCCAGTACTCCGATGATGCCGACGATCCCGAACTCGATCACCAGGAGCGCGGGTGTGTCCAGGAGTCGCGTGACGATGTTGTCGCCCAGCAGAGCGCTGAACAACGCCCCGTTGGTCCAGCTTTCGGCGGCTGATAGTCGTACGCCGAGCGGTGGCGACGTGCCCGCGGTCAGACCGCGGACGAACGGGAACAAGATGGCGGTTGCGCCGCCGGCCAGTGCAAGCCAGTGCGCCCGCTCGCGCACCGTCGTCAAAGTGAGCCATGCGGCGCCGAGCGCTACGGCGAGGATCAAGCCTACGTATGCCGACAGCAGGGGCACGGCCGCAAGTAGCGGCACGACCGGGAGTACGTCGCGCCATCGGCGCAGTCCATGGCGGGAGAGCTGATGCAGACACAGCACCGCCAGGCAGGCGGCCAGCAGGTGCTGTGGCGCCCACAGCGCGGTCATCAGCGGGGCGTTGAGCTGCCTGACATTGTGGTGGATCCAGTAGTCCAGGTGGGTAGATGGGACCAGCTCGCGCAGGCCCGTAAACGTCAGCTCTCCAGACCACTCGGTGGCCGCGGCAAGCAGTGTGTCGAGCGTGAGCACGGCGAAGTCGAATCCGGCCAGTAGCGTGGCACCGGCGGCCGCCAACAGGGCGGTACGCGCGTCGTCGAACAGACCGTCCGCAAGCACGAATGCGACCAGGGGCATTAGCAGGAGAGCGAGGAACGTGAGGAACTGCAGCGCGGGGAACGCGGCGCTGGGCGAGTTGGCCGCCTGCGTGAGCGCTGCCGCGAGTAGATGGAAACCGGCGTAGTAAAGCGTCGGTCCGCTCGCGCGAAGAAACGGGTTGGCCGGAGGCACCGCCGTGCCGGCGGCAAGCTCATCGGTCATGAGCAGGTGTTTCTGCCAATCGTGCATGGCGATGCGATGTACGCCGTCGCTCCGTTGCAGACCTTGGGGCAGAAAGGCGATCGCTGCCAGCGCGGTCGCAACCAGGACGATCGTCGCCAGTTGTCGCCACGGTGGCGCCGAAGCGATGGCCTCCTTTAGCGTCCGCTTGGCCGGCATGATTAGCCCGGCAGTCAGGGCGCCGGCGAGCAGTGTCGCCAGCGGGCCGAACGACAGTACCGAGCTTATCGCCCAGAGCAAGGGCGCGGTGGCTGCGACGCCTGCCACGGCAAAAGCCAGGATTTCGACCGGGCCAGCCCCTTCCTGTCGCTTCCATCGCGCCATGGCCCAGGCTGGGGCGGCAAAGCCGACGAGAACGCAGACCATGTCGATCATCGTTCGGGGCTCGCGGTGGCAATCAGCTCGAGTAGGCGTGGCGCCGCGCGGCTCGCGGCGAACTGTTCCAGAAACCTCTGGGTCGCGGCGGTATCGGGCTGCCATCGGCCTTCGAGTACTGCGCTGATGGCCGCGGCGAGCGCTCGGGGATCGCCAGGTGCCACGATCTGGCCGACGCCCGCCTCGTCCACCAGGTCCGCTACGCCGGTACTGGAGGTAACGATGAATGGCGTGCCTGTGGCCGCTGCCTCGGCGCAGACGCGATTCATCGATTCGAGCAGCGATGGCACCACGACGACGTCGGCAGCCGCCATCATGGCGCCGACTTGCTCATGCGGCACGGTGCCGAGCAGATGGACCCTGTTGGCGATCCCGAGTCCTGCGGCCTGGCCTTCCAGATAGCTTTGGTAGTCGCCGAAGCCCGCTACATTCAAGGATGGGCCCGCCACTAGCAGGTGGGCATCCGGGACGTGCTCCATCGCCTCGACGAGGACGTGAATGCCCTTGAACGGGTGAAGCCGCCCCAGCGAGAGCACGATGCCTCCAGGGCCCAGATTCAGTCTCTGCTCAAGCAGGCGACGGGACGTCTGTCGGGCTTGTTCTGCCTCCGGTTTCCGCGCGAGAGTGGCGTCCGCGACATTGAGCGGAATCACTCGCGACGGTCGTCGGAACTGGGAGGCGTAGGGTTCAACCATCGGCGAAATGCAACGGATCGCGGCGGCTGACTTCATCGTCTGGTCGATGAGCCAGCGCGGACCTGGATACCGTCGGTGACCGTAGGAGGCCTCCTCGAGAACGAGAAAATCCTCGCCCATCGGGGTCATGATCAGATCTCCCTTCCACCCCGTCAGTCGGGTGGCCAGCCAGGCTGCCGCGCCGAGCGGGTACGTCATCTCCATGTAGATGACATCTACTCCGGGATTGGCCCGCAGCCACCGACGGATTCGGCTGGCAGTCTGCAGTAGAGCGCCTGCCCGGGTAACGGCTCGGGCGAGTCGGTCCAGCGGTGCGGCCCAAGGTGCCGGGGGCAGGAAGACAGTCCCCGGCGGGCAACTCGTTGCCCGGGCAGGCGCATCGGTGAGCAGCACGAAGTCTGCGCCAGCCGTCCGCATGGCTGCCGCGAAGTCGTGGTAGATGGCCCAGCTCATGGATCCCGAACGCAGCCCGGGCATGTACATGGCGATCTTCATCGCAGCCAGCGGATAATGAACCGTTTACTGCCCCGCCCATGCCGCCGGCACCGGTCCAGGCGGCGTTCCTATGGGGGGTAATCGGGACAGCAGCCGGGGGTGTCGTTGCTCAAGCCGAGGCTGACCCTCTTGTTTCGCGCCACAACGAGCTCGGAACCAGGTCGCTCCTTGGCTAATTTGGACAGCAGTGAATGACCTTATATAAAGATTTAATAATCTGGCGCTAGTTAAGCTTGTGGTGGTGTACCTTCACAGTTAGAAACAACCGCATCAATTTGAACTAAAGCACCCATAGGAATTTCAGCAACACCAACGACAGTTCTTGCTGGTAGTTCGCTATGGAAGAATGTGCTGTAAACATCGTTTACTGCATCAAGATCTGCGATATTCTTAAGTTGAATATTTATTTTAACGGTATCGTCCATAACGTGGTCAACACTTTCAATAATCGCCTTGATATTGCTTAGGCACTGTCTTGCTTGGTCATTTATACCGCCAGTAACGATGTCGCCAGTTTTAGGATCTACAGGTAATTGACCTGAAATATGGTTGTAATGAGAAAAAGAAACAGTGTGTGAATAAGGCACTTTTGGTGCGTTTTCAGTATTGCTTGCTTCAATAACAAGTAGACGGGCGTCTTCAGGAAGCTGTGGCGGAGTACCGTCACCGTGTGAAACTACGGTATCGATTTGAACTAATGCATCCATAGGTAAAGCTGAAACGTTAACAATTGTGCGAGCAGGAACATAGCTTGAGAAGAACTTTGCGCAAACTTGGTTTACAGATTCAACGTCAGATAGATTTTTGAGGAATATCGTTGTTTTAACAACATCGCCCATAATATGATCGATGCTTCTTAAAACGGCTTTAATATTGTTTAAGCACTGTTCAGCTTGCTTTTCTACACCACCTGCAATAATTGCACTTGTTTTTGGATCGATAGGTAATTGAGATGCAAGATTGTTATAATGCGAAAAAGACGCAGTTTGAGAATATAGACCTTGTGGTGCATTTTCAGTGTTTCTTGAAACTTTAATCAGCGGACATGGTGCTTGTGGCGCTGTGCCTTCACCGTTTGAAATAAGTGCATCAATTTCGACTAAAGCATCATTCATCGGTAAAGCTGTAACTTCAACAGTTGTGCGTGTTGGTAAAGCACCTTGGAAGTAGCTTGTATAAACTTCGTCAATTAGTGAAATATCAGAGATGTTTTTAACGAAGATATTTAGTTTAACAACATCATCCATCACGTGATCGATACTTTCAACAATAGCTTTAATGTTGTTTAAACACTGTATTGCTTGCTCTTTTACGCCACCGGCTACAATGGCGCCTGTTTTAGGATCTACAGGTAACTGAGCTGAAATATTGTTGTAATGAGAAAAAGCTACAGTTTGTGTAGAGACAAGACTTTTGGGTGCATTTTCTGTGTTTCTTGAAACTTTAATGATGTCGTGACTCATGTCGATATATTCCCTCCGTTACGAGTCAAAGTCCAGTATTTTCCACTGGTCGAGCTTAGCAGCCCGTGGTGCAAGTGACCACGGTCGACAAGTTGACGGCGGACGTGGTTCATGACGTCAGCCCAGCGCGGACGGCCGGGATGAGTCGATGCGACGACCAGATCGGGTTGAGCCGACGTCGGACGACGCCCATGAGCTCAAATAACGTCGCAAGCGCCGCGCCCACGCGGGCCTGCAGCCCGCGCGGCGTGCCGGCCCCGATCAGCTGACGCATGACGAGCCCGAGATTGAAGCCACCGGCATGAATCAAGAGGCGCTTCAGAACGTTTGTGTGGCCACGCAAATGCGTGCGCCGCACGCCACCCGTGTCATAGACGTGCGCGAAGGAGCGTTCGACCCGTTCGCTGCGTTGGCGCATCAGGTGGCCTCCGCGTGGCCCCCGGATCCGACGACGATTGCCATACACCGGCGCCTGGGCCTCGGGAGCCTTCGACCAATCCCGTCGCTCCCTATCCGGCTCGGATACATAGGACCGGATGCCCACGGTGGTCAGGTCTGCGGCACGCGCGAGCTCACGCATGGCTTCCGCCAGATTCCCGATCGTGACGTATGACAGGTCGAGATGGTGCAATGGTCATAACGATAGTCGATATTAGAGCCCTCCCGCCACGCGCCACCCCGTGAAATCCCGCTGGCCACCGCCTAGACGACGAAGGCCAGGGCGATCAGGACATCAATCGAAGCCACGTCTGCATGGAGTCTACGTTGCCTCCAAAAGCATGGGCGTTGCGCTTTGAGCCGGCGACCGGCAGGCGTATGCTGTGCGCCATGAGTACGTTGCTCTTGCTCGGTATGACCGTTGGGTTCGTGGTGTCGAGCAGCGTTGCATCGGAAGCGGCAGATTGCGACCCTGTCGGCGATGTGCAGTTCGTCGGTGGCCAGTCTGGGCCCGGGGATCTCGTCGGGGTTCCGGGGGCGCCCTGGGTGCTTGCCTCGGGATATGCCGAGGGGAGTGGAGGGATCCACTTGATCGACACCCGCGACCTGACGACCACGGTTCTCGCACCGACAGCCTCACCGCGTGAACGGCACGACCGTGTCGCCTATGGCTCGTGTCCGGGCCCGATCGTGTCGGTTGAGAAGGAGAACTTCAGCACGCATGGACTTTATCTGAATGCTGGCATTGGCAACGTCCACACCGTCTATGCCACGCACCACGGGACACGCAAGCGGTCGCGCGGATCTCGCGCGGCCGGACGCCCGTCGAGCGCGACGAGCTTCCGACGGAATTTCGGGTCGACAATCTTCGTCTTGCACCCGACGGGTCGATCCTTGCCACCGGCCAGGGAAGCAAGGGCAGCCCCATGACGACGTCGAATGTGGCCAGGGTCGATACCGACACCTGGTAGCTCGAGGAGATCATCCGCCACGAGAACGACGACACGTTCGGTGCCGGGACAGGTGCCGTGGAAGTTGGCGACGAGATTTGGGTCGGGTCGCTCCGTGGCGACCGGATCGCGCAGTTCCCGAAGCGGTAGGTCAACCCCGGATGCGAGGTGAAGACTCGATGAATCTAGCTCGGAGACTCCGTATCGCGTTGGCGGTGGTGATCTCGGTCGCGTCAGCCGGTGTGTCAGCAGCGGCAGGACAGGGAGCGCCGGCGGGTATCTACACCGACGATCAGGCGCAGGCCGGGCTCGCCGTGTACGAGCGTGAGTGCGCCCAGTGCCATCAAGCGAATCTGCAAGGCAGCTTCGAGGCCCCGCAGCTCGCAGGAGAGAGTTTTCTACGCTTCTGGGGCGACCTGAGTCCGCGTGACCTGCTCGACCGTATCCGCAACTCGATGCCGCCGGAGAGCCCCGGTGGCCTCGGAGAGACCGCCTACCTCGGCGTGGTCGCGTATCTGCTACAGGCCAACGGAGCGCCCGCGGGGACACAGTCGCTGACCGGGACGACCAGCGTTGAGATCGCGTCGGTCGCTAACGGAGCGACTCCGTCCTCGGGTGCGGCGGAGCGCCCGGCGCCGCCGCCCCAGTCGGGCACCTCCGCGTCCGAGGCTCGGGGCCTCACGGTCGATGGGGTCGTGAGCAACTACCGAACGGTCACGGACGCGATGCTCCGTGATCAGGAGCCAGGGGATTGGCTGATGATCAGGCGCAACTATGAGGCTTGGAGCTACAGCCCGCTGGCCGAGGTGAACCGCGACAACGTTGGTGAGCTCGAACTCGCGTGGATCTGGGCGATGAACGAGGGCGGATGGAACGCGCCGTCACCGGTCGTGCATGACGGCGTGTTGTATGTTGCGGGGATCGGACCGGTGGTGCAGGCGCTCGACGCGCGCACGGGAGACCTGATCTGGGAACACGAGGTCAGCGTCGCCACGACGGGGTATTCGGGAACGAGCCGGAACCTGGCCATCTACGGAGACCGCATCTTTCTCGCAACACCTGACGCGCGACTCGTGGCGCTCGATGCGCGAACGGGCGAGCAGGTCTGGGACACGTCGATTGCCGACCAGGCCGAAGGGTTCCGCAACACGAGCGGGCCGATCGTCGTCAACGGGAGAGTGGTTCAGGGGCTGAGCGGCTGCGATCGGTTCACACGGGAGAGCTGTTTCATCAGCGCGTACAACGCCTCGACGGGACAGCGGCTCTGGCGGTTCAATACTGTGGCTCGCTCGGACGAGCCTGGTGGCAACACGTGGGCCGACGTGCCGGATTATCTCCGGGCTGGCGGCGACACGTGGATTACCGGCAGCTACGATCCAACCCTCGATCTCGTCTATTTCGGCGTCGCACAAGCCAAGCCGTGGGCTGCGGTGAGTCGTGGGATGAGAATCGACGACAACGGGCTCTACACGAATTCGACAGTTGCCATTCGACCGGCCGACGGCGTCTTGGATTGGTATTTCCAGCACGTGCCCGGCGAGAGCCTCGATCTGGACGAAGTGTACGAACGTGTGCTCGTCGATGTCGGGGGCCGCAAGGTTGTCTTCAGCGCCGGAAAGCACGGCATCCTGTGGAAGCTGGACCGCGAGACCGGCGAATTTCTGGGGCACAAGGAAACTGTCTACCAGAACGTGTTCGACGCGATCGATCCAGACACCGGCGCGGTTACCTACCGCCAGGACATCATCGATGCGAAGTTCGAGGAGCCCGTGCCGGCATGTCCGAGTACCGCCGGGGGGAAGAACTGGCATCCGATGAGCTATCACCCCGACTCGGGTGTGCTCATCATGCCGCTCGCACAGACGTGTATGGAGTTGGCCGTGCGCGAGGTTGCGCTCGAGCTTGGGTCGGGAGGGGTCGGGATGAGCTCCCGGCCGTTTCACGAGGCGCCGGGTACAAACGGTCGTCTGGGGAAGCTCGCGGCGTATGACGTCGAGACGATGGAAGAGGTCTGGAGCGTCGAGCAACGCGCGACGTTCTTGACCGGGGTTCTGTCGACGGCGGGTGGCCTCGCGTTCGTTGGGGACCTCGACCGGCGCTTCCGGGCGTTCGACGTCGAGACTGGCGAGCAGCTGTGGCAGGCCAGGCTCGGCACCTCGGTTCAGGGGTTCCCGATCGCGTTCAGCGCCGGCGGGCAGCAATACATCGCGGTCTCGACCGGTATCGGCGGTGGGAGCCCCCGGCTGATGCCCAGCATGCTCGCGGATGATGTGCACTACCCACGAACTGGCAACGCCCTCTACGTCTTCAAGCTACGGGAGTAGACCGGGGGGTTAGCGCCGGTCCGTCTCGAAATTCCTAATCACGCTGCCACGGGGAGCTGCACGAGCCCCCCGGCAGTGTGAAATCCAGCTTGGCCGGAACATCGCTTTCTCGGCGGCCTCCGCCGGGAGTGCCTAGACCATGTCCTCATCCTCGGAGAGGACCATTTGCGCCAGACACTGGCCGAATGTCACGCATTACAACGGCGGCCGGCCGCATCAAGGGATCGGGCAACGAATCTCTCGTGCTGACCTGGCCCACGCTGCGGATTCAGAATCCAGAGAACACGTCGTCGCCACCCCGTGCTAGGTGGGCTCCATCATAACTATCGACCAGCGTAGGAGGATGACACCGAGACCGAAAGAAAGATGCTCCAACTGGCCCATGTCCCAAGTCTGGTGGAGCGCCAGTTCAGCGCTGCACAACAATGTTTGGCGGCACCGACAGCTTCTCAAGTAATCGAGATACTGCTCGCGTTCGCGCAGAGGGCGATCGTCCACGAATCGTCTCACGGTAAAGGCAGATCGTCGGTCAGCATCGCCAACACGTTGGCTTCTCCAAGATACTGAAGCTCTGCTCGCGCCGCCTGATCGATGAAGTCTCGAAAGTAGACCGGCTTGTTCGTCTCTTCCAGCATCTCGTGATACAGGTATCCATCAGGGAAGCCACTGAGCGAATAGTGATCGTAAGAAGTATTAGAGGCGAGCCCAAGTTAACTCTGAGGACAATGCCCCTACCTGTCGGCGTCCCTCACGTGACACTGGTGGGTGCCGGTGTGTGGTGGCCTGACCCACAGGTTAACTGACCCTTTGGTCCTGGTTTCGAACTGTCGGTCATTGCCCATCGGCGACTCGTTCGGCCGCCTGCGGCTCGGATGGGCGTGACCCGATAGGGGTCTGCTGCACCCGCAGCCCGTCACAGTTCTGTCCGCCCATTCGGGCCCGCGGTGCACCCACGGCGCCGGCGCTGGCGTGCCGGCCTCGTAGGTTCGCGGATCGTGGACCCAGAGCCTGTGACCGGTCCGGGCATCAATCGCCGCGGCTTGATAGAGAGCACGCCGTCGACCGTCAGTGGCGTGGCGTTGAATCGGGTGATCCGCGGCCGCGTCACCCAGCGGTCGGGTTCCGAGGCCTCCAGCCATTCGAAGACGAGGGCTGAAGCGAGAGGGAGGTGCCCCGGTCGTCGCCGTGGACGAGGTGGGTGTCGGCGGTGCGCCACGACCAAGCGACCTCGAGATCGGCGAAATTCTCGGCGGTGATCTGGGCGAGGGGCGAGTACTTTGTCGCGCGCACGTCCGCCGCGTAGGTGCGCCATTCGCCGTCACCGGGCCCTGGGCCGCGGTTGGCGCCACTGAGCACACGGCCACGCCCACCAGCGCGCCGAGACGACGAGCCGTCGGGTTCCCATGCGCGTCTCCTGACTCGAAGGGGGCCGCCGCCCGCACCGCGGGCCGGACCCAGGGATGTCCTGCTCAGTCGACGATCGCCTGACGGACGGCGTTCTCGAAGTCCGTGCGAAGGGGACCGCCCGGTGTCTGCACCATCATGATGGCCGTCATGTCCTCGGCAGGGTCCACCCAGAAGGCCGTTCCGAACGCTCCCCGCCAGGCGTAGCTGCCGTTCGAGCGATTGTCCTGCGCGGCCACCGCGTCCAGGACGACCTCCACCGTCAGGCCGAAGCCCATGCCGGGTCGACCGCCGGTCCGGGCGCTGGTCGCGAACAGGTCGCCGACGTGGTTCGACGCCATCACGCCGACAGTGCGTGACCCGAGCAGGCGCACACCGCCCAGCTCTCCCTGGTTGACGAGCATCTGCGCGAACTGGAGATAGTCCTCCGCTGTCGACCACAGCCCGCCGCCGCCGGAGTGCAGGGTCCCCGTGGCCACCCACTCCGGGACCGCGCGTCGCTCGAGGCCGTCCGACGTCCGGCCGTAGAGGGTCACGACCCGTTCCATCTTCGCCGCGGGCACGTTGAAGCCGGTATCGACCATCCCGAGCGGCTCGAAGATCCGCTGCCGGAGGAACTCGTCGAAGGTCAGGCCCGAGGCGACCTCGACCACGCGACCCAGGGTGTCGATGCCGGCCAGTCCGCTGTAGGCCCAGGCCATGCCCGGCTGGAAGTCCAGGGGTGCCGCGCCGAGGGCGGTGACCCACTCTCCGACAGTGCCGGTGCCGTCCCTGGGGGCCACGCGTCCGGCCTCCTGCGACCCAGCGCCGCCGCTCACCAGTCCGGAAGTGTGGGTCATCAGGTCACGGATGGTGATCTCCCGATCCGCGGGAACGAGGTAGATCTCGGGCTCATCGCTGCCCTCGGCCGGTCGGCGTATCGCGACCCGCGTGTCGGTGAATTCGGGAACGAATCGAGACACCGGGTCGGTGAGCCTGACCCTGCCCTCCTCGACCAGCATCAGGATGGCGACCCCGGTGACGGGCTTGGTCATCGACGCGATCGGAAAGATCGTGTCCTTCTCCATCGCCAGGCCGGACTCGAGGTCCCGCAGGCCGTGGGACTCGAAGTGGGCAATCTGGCCGTGGCGGGCCACCAGGGTGACCGCGCCCGAGATCTGGTCCGTCTCGATGGCCCGATGCATCACGTCATCGATCCGCTGGAGACGCTTCGCCGAGAGTCCCGCCGCCTCGGGCGTGCCCACGGGGACCTTGTCCGCGCCAGCGGCGCCGACGAGCGAGGTCGCGGGGAACGCGACTAGCGCCACGAGCGACAAGCCGAGCGCGATTCGGATCAGACTACGATCGGGGCGGGACGGCGTGGTATGCACGGCGGCTCCTTTGCTGAGGGGGGATTTCGAGACCCGTAGCATATTGGGACCCTTGGGGAATGTCTATGCCCGGCGCGTCGTATTAACCCGACACGTACACTCCAAGGGGTGCTCCACAAAACTCAGACCCTCCTCTGGCTGAATCTCAGCATGGCCGTCGGCATGGCCACGAGCGTCTTCACGGGTCAGCTCCGCGTGTTCATCGAGATCGGTTCACTGGAGCTGGTCTTCCCGGCCTCGAATGTGTTCTTCGCGTTCATGACGTTCCCCGTCACCGATGTCATCGCGGACGTGATCGGGAAACGAGACGCGAGGTTGTCGGTCTGGATAGGGCTCGCCGCCCAGATCGTCACGGTCGCGATCATCCAGGTGTCGCTGCTGTTGCCGGGCGATACCTCCGCCCTCGAGCCCTTCGCCCTGGGCGGCTGGCGCGTCCTGCTCGGCTCGACGCTCGCCTACCTGACCGCCCAACTCTGGGATATCTGGATCTTCCATTGGATCAAGGAGAGGTTCACCGGAGACGGGCATCTCTGGCTACGGAACAATGTCTCCACCTGTACCAGTCAGACGATCAACTCGGGGCTCTTCATCGCCGTGGTCTTCGGCTTGGACTCGCTGCCCGCCATGCTCCTGGGGTCGGTCGTCGTCAAGTGGGCGATCGCGTTCGTGGATACCCCGTTCGTCTACCTGGTCCGAAGCGTCGTGAGGAGTCAACTGGCCAAAGACCACTCCGAGTCCGCGGGCATGCTGGGTGGGGCTCGCGAAACGAAGCGCGACCGGACCGGTGTCGAGGTCTGAGCGAGGCCGAGGCGTCGCCGTGTTTGCCTGACCCGGCCCCGAACACGCCTGGTATCGCGGCGCCAATGGCAACAGGACGATCATCGGGTTGGGGAAGGTGCGACTCGGTCCCGGATTCGCGCAACAACGCCCAAGCTCGGGGTGAACTACATCGTGTACGGAATGACGCACTGAGGTGATAGCCGCCCTCGCGATCTATAACATCATTAAAGGGCGGTCACCCGTCTTGGAAGCGAAGAAATTTCTCGGCCCACGAAGGAGATCGGTGTATAAGAAAGGTGCGATCCGGTCGGACGAGAAAGCGGAATGGTCTTCACAAATAGTGTCGTCGCCGTCACCTGCGCGGCGCTGATGGTGGCAGCGCTGGTGGTCGTCGGCGCTCAGAGCGAGGGATTCC
>Ga0310123_10000117_pt1 | contig 67564 bp, 53 predicted proteins | sample CB6_AW_1057_MG_FD_203505 | JGI IMG/M metagenome (GOLD analysis project Ga0310123, IMG submission 203505) | Marine microbial communities from Western Arctic Ocean, Canada - CB6_AW_1057 | ecosystem: Environmental > Aquatic > Marine > Oceanic | place: Canada: Western Arctic Ocean | collected...
AGCCAGTGTCCGCCGTTCGACATCGTTCAAGCGCAAGCGACCCTTGACCTGATTCCGAAGAATCCGATTCTCGACCACAAGATATTCGTTCCGCAGGAGAAGCTCCTCGTCCACGGATCCTGAGATACAGGCCAGCATGGTCTTCCAGTCCATCGCGACTCCTTCCGAAGAAATGGAATACCTATCCGACAGGAAGGGCGGATTCAACCGGCCCGCGGGGTCCGCCGAACTTGCTGACCTGATTGTCGTTCGAGTATTTTGACCCTACGGGGACTAGCCCTTCAAGGAAGGGCTAGGGATTGTCCATTTTGTCCGATCTGTGACAGAGTTCGTCGACAAGGCTGAATCCCGAAGCCGCCAAAATTGGAGAGCGATGTCGATGCAACCGGCGTTTGAGCATATGCCTATGAGTCTCTGTCGGGTGCTGCTGATCGCTCAGTGCTTTGTCGCCTGTTCACCGCGGAGCGATCCGCCCGAGCCTCGGTCGGACCACCCGCTTGCCGACTTTGAGAATCAACTCACAGAGATGCTGCCACCGCTACAAGAGGCCTACCTCGTGCCCGGCGTCGCGGTCGGTGTGATCCATGACGGCGAGATCTTCCTGAAGCGAGGCTTCGGATTTGCCGACGCCTCCGAACAGCGGCCGGTCGATGCGAGCACCGCTTTCAACATCGGCTCGATCTCGAAAACGGTCGCCGCCTGGGGCGCGATGAAGTTGGTCGAGACCGGCAGGATCGATCTCGACGCGCCGGTCGCCCGTTACCTCACTCGTTGGCAACTCCCCGCGTCCGAGTTCGATCACGACGGCGTCACGATGCGTCGTCTGCTGAGTCATACCTCCGGTCTCTCCCTTCACGGTTACTCTGGCTTTGGTCCCGATGACCCTCTACCGAGCATAGAGGAGTCACTGTCCGGCTCCACCAACGGAGCGGGTGCGGTCTATGTGGCGCATGAGCCGGGATCGAAGTGGCAGTACTCCGGTGGAGGCTACACTCTGGCCCAGCTGATCGTGGAGGAGTTGACCGGGAAGTCGTTCGCCGAGTTCATGGAAAGCGAAGTGCTCGTTCCCCTCGGCATGACAGACAGCTCCTATGTCTGGAACGAGCAGATTGATCGAATCGCAGCGACCCCCTACGACGGAGCCGGCAATCCGATCCAAGCATCGAGGTTCACCGCCATGGCCGCGGCCGGCCTGCAGACGACGCTCGACGACTTCATCCGCTTCGCGCTCGCCAACGTCGGCGGTGCTGGCAATGACGAGGACGAGAGCACGTCGCGTCTTCTTCGCCACGAGACAATCGAGGTGATGCACCGGCCGGTCCACCCAGCAGACGACTATGGACTGGGCTTCGAGGTCGAGGAGCGCGATGGAGCGGTCCTCGTCGGTCACAGCGGCAGCAACGTAGGCTGGATGGCCCGATTCAAGTTCATTCCTAAGACCGGCGACGCCGTTGTGATCATGACCAACGACTCGAACGGAGGAGCGATCCGCGATGCGGTAGCGTGCGAGTGGCAGGCTAGGCTGCTCGGCGAGATATGTGACAGGAAACCAGAGCTTCCGGTTCATATCGACGAATCGCTCCTACTGCCGCTCGAGGGGCGCTATCCGGTACCCGACGGTCCAGTGCTCGAGTTCCGGGTAGTCGACGGGCATCTGTTCTCCTATTTCGATAGGGGCTTTCGATACCGGGCTCTGGCCCGCAGCAAGACCGAGTTCTTCCTGCCCGCGGCACCTCTTTCGTTCGAGTTCGAGTTAGATAAAGACGGTCATGCCGCGTCCATGCGCTTCCAGGACGGGGACCAACCCGTGAAGATAGCCCTCAGGGTGGATGCCCCAACGTCCGAACGTTGACGGGACGTGAGTGCACGGATCGATCGCCAAACAAGCGGGCCAACGAAATTACTTGGAGCAATTGGACCAGCAACGCTCCTGCAAGATTCTCGGCGATTTGGATCTCGATCGTCGCCAACCCGTATAGCGGTTTGGCTCCAGCAGGCGCCAATAGAATCGGATGACCGCGTTTTTCTCCGGGGCGCGTGAGGGTCGTGTCGACCGTGCTGACGTCGTTCATCACGCGCCGCCGGATCCAAAACCGCTCGAACGCTTCTCGGTTCGCCAAAAGCGTAAGCTCCTCCGCCGCCCCGCCAGAAATGTAGTCGAAGGTGAGCTTGTTGAGCTTCCTCTTCGCGACATCCTCGAACTCATGCAAATTGATGGGCGCCATAATGTCGGCGTCGTATTGAGGTGGAGTGATCGTCCTGGGGCGCGCGGACACGGTGGAGGGATCCTGGGGTTGTTCCGAATCGACGAGCGGCGAGGCAGCGACGAACTTCGTGAGCGCGCGAAGCGCCGCACGACGGGGCGTGCCCGCAGAGGCTTTGGCCATGAAATTCTCCTCGTGGAGATGCCCAACTTTTGTGCTCGGGCGGCCACCCTGAAGAGACCGGACCGAGCCTTCGAACGTGGCAAGTCTAGCGGATGGCCGGGCCGGATGTTCAATGTTCTCGTCGAGGGGGGTTCTCCGGGGTTGCAATGAGGTCGGCCTCGACCCGAGGTCGAATCCTCAACTTGACAGTACCGTTCTACTGATCGGGCCTGGCCGCCCCATATCACCTTCATCTGTGCGACAATGCCGCCTCTCGAGGAGGCTCCCATGCCAAGAATGTCGAGATGGCTCACGTTGCTCATGGTGGCCGGACTTGCGGTACCTGGCTTCGCTCAGACACGAACTTTCGATTTATTGACGGCGAATATCGCGGACATCCAGGCCGCCGTCGACGCCGGAAAGCTCACCTACGAGCAGCTCGTTCAGATGTACCTGGATCGGATCGAGGCCTACGACAAGAACGGACCCAAGCTAAATTCCGTGCTCGAGATTCATCCACGCGCACTCGAGGTCGCGCGGGAGCTGGACGAGGAAAGGCGCAACTCGGGTCGCCGCAGCCCGCTGCACGGCATCCCGATCGCCATCAAAGACACGGTCGACGTCAAAGACATTCCGTCGGCGGGTGGGAACATTCTGCTGGCAGGAACCTTCCCCGCGCACGATGCGACCGTCGTCCGCAGGTTGAGGGAAGCGGGAGCGATCATCTTTCTGAAGGCGAACCTTGACGAGTTCAACATGGATTCGAAGGGGCTCAGTACGCTCGGGGGGCAGGTTCTCAACCCGTACGACCTCAGCCGCACGCCCGGTGGTTCGAGCGCGGGTCCCGGTGTGGCCGTCAACGCCTGCTTCGCGACCTTGGGCATCGCTACCGAGACCGGTGCTTCGATTCGCAGCCCGGCAAGCAACAACAGTCTGGTGGGTATCGCTCCCTCGCAGGGGCTCGTGAGTCGCGCCGGGGTCATCGCGATCTCTTACACGCAGGATCGCGTCGGCGCGCACGCGAAGTCCGTCTCGGATGCCGCACTGATGCTCAGCTACATGCGCGGGTTCGATGCGGAAGACCTCTTCACGTGGGAAAGCCTCGGCAAGCTGACGAAAGCACCCTATACCGACTATCTCGATGACGACAGCTTGGTCGGTGCTCGTATCGGTGTCTTTCGCGATCTTTTCCGTAAGGGAGCCGAGTTTCAGGAGATCAACGACCTCATCGAAAAGCAGATCGATCTGATGCGCGACCGTGGCGCGGTCATTCTGGATGGTCTGACGACAGGTATGGATCTGATTGAATTCATTCCGAACGCTCGGGCGAGCATCTACGAGTTCCGCTTCATCTTCGATGTCTACCTGAAAAACCGGGGACCGGACACGCCGGTGCGGAGCCTGGACGAACTGATCGCAACGGGTCAGTACCTGAAGAGCATGGATCGGGCGTTCGACCTTACGCGCAGCGTGGAATCGCCCGATTTCGACAAGCGCTATCTCTCCCGTTTGGAGAACCGCCTGACGATCCGCAAGCTCATCGTGGATCTGATGGACGAATATCACATCGAAGCACTCGTACATCCCTTCAAAGCACTCGTAGCACCGCCCATCGGCACGGACGATCGCGGTCCGCGGGACAACCCGATTAGCGCGATCACCGGCCTTCCCGCGATCGTGATGCCCGCTGGCGTCAACAGCGAAGGGCTGCCCATATCGATCGAGTTCCTGGGAAGACCATTCAGCGAACCGACGTTGATCCGCCTCGCCCATGCCTATGAGCAAGCGAGCCAGAAGCGCGTCGCACCTGACACGACACCCCACTTGCCGGGGGAGGTATTTACTTACGATTAGGAGTCAGTGACGCATGCGGGGATGGAGCGGTCCGAACCAATCACACAAGCATCCGCCGACAGTGGCGTTTCCCACGACTCGACGACCTGATTGAGGACTTTGTCGCAGGCGTTTTGCCGTGCTCTGTCTCACCGTTCGAACACGGTCTCACCGTCCACGATCACCCGCGTCGTTTCTCCCCACGTGCTGATGGGATGACCCTCCCACAGCACGATATCCGCGTCCATGCCCGCGGCGAGTGTTCCCAAACGATCCCCTACACCTAGGATGGCCGCGGCATCCGAGGTGACGGCCCGGAGCGCCACAGCTTCGGGAAGACCGTGAGTTTTGGCCAGGACGGCCTCCATTACCACCGAACGCCCCGCACCAGAGCCAGCCGTACTGAGAGCGATGCGAACTCCCGACCGGTGGAGCGACGCCGCGTTGGCCGGCGTGAGAGCGAACGTTTCGTAAGGACCGCCGGATCCGATGCCGATGATCGTCGGGCCAACGACGACCGGAACGTTCGCCTTCGCGATCGCCTCCGCGACCTCGTGCCCTCCGGCCGCTGAATCGAGAACCAGATGCAGATCGAACTCCTCGGCAAGACGAAGCGCGGTGAGAATATCGTCGGGCGTATTGGCCAAGACGCGAAAGGACAGCTCCCCGGTGAGGACCTGAGCGAAGGTACAGCCATCGTCGCCTTCGAGCGCATCTTCCTGAGCTCGAATGAGTGTTTGCCTGAGGATCGCGATCATGCCTTGCCGCGTGGTCGGCGCTTCGAACGCGTTCAACGCCGTCTCGCCAAAGGACGCACTTACGGCGGCCGCGTTGCGAACGAGGCTCCCCGTCAACTTGACGATGGCGCCGAGGCCTCCGACGAGGTTCTGACCGCCGGGACTGACGTAAGTCGTCGTCACCCCCGAGCGCAACCAGTTGGAGTCGCCTGGATTATCCAGGGAATCGGCGATGCGACGGGAGGCGGCCATCAAGCTCTCGCGGTGCCAAATAGAGGAAAATCCAAGCCCGACGTGCGAGTAGGCATCAATGAACCCGGGTGTTGCGTAGAGACCCTCGGCCTCGATGACGTCAGCGCCATCAGGCGGTGAGACATCCGCGCCGAGCGCGACAATCTTCCCACCCTCGAACACCAGCGTCCCGGCATCGATGACGTCTCCCGCTCCCGTGAGAATGGTGGCGCCGCGAATGGCGACCGGCGTGTCTTGAGTATGTGCGGCCCAGCACAACGGGCCAAGGAGAAGCGCAATCAAGACAAGCGCAATAACGAGCTCAAGCATCTGGTTTTTCATTACCAACCCTCCGGGACCCTTTGTCCAAAAGCGTTTTCGCCCGTCGAACGGTTGAAGACTTCTTCGCCGTCGATGAACACCTGCTCGACGAGACTTTCCCAATCGAGCGGTGGCCCGCTCAAGATCACGAAGTCAGCATCTCTGCCTGGCTCCAAGCTTCCGATGCGATCGTCCAAGTGAAACAGCTTGGCAGGATTCAACGTGAGCCCCGCAAGGGCGTCTTGTTCTGACATGCCTTTGCGTACGAAAAGAGACGCACTATGGCGCAGAAAATACTGGTGCGCATCGGGATGGTCCTGGTGGAAGGCGACGACGCCCCCACGCTCGGCAAGATGGACTGGACCCATGAGTTGTAGGTTTTCGCGCCCTAGGTAAGGCAAGATAGGCCCGAAGCTGATGGGGACTCCGGCCGCGATCAACTCGTCGACTAGTTCGTTCGTGTTCCGGGCGTGATGGATGTAGAGGTCGAGGTCGAACTCCTTCTTGAGCGCGATGGCGTGCCGCATACCCGATGCATCGCCTGTGTGGACGCCCACGACCCAATCGTGGCTGAGGAGCTTTCCGAAGGCCTCGTGCTTCAGGTCTCGCGGTGGAGGAGAGCTTCCCGAAGCCTCGGCTGCCCCGCGAGCCTCCAAGTAGGTTCTGGCGGCGCGGAGCTCGGACGCGAGAAGCTCCTTAACCGCGTCTACACTCTCAGGGAAGTTTGCGAATTCCCGGTCGGCACGCATGGCGAACTTCATCCCGCCTTCCGCGAGAAACATTTCCTCGACCGTCCCACCGCGGAGTTTGACAACGACCGCTTGGCCGCTGTTGGGGCTTCTGCTTCCTGTCGTGATGTTCATCGTCGTCACCCCTGCGGCGAGCGCTAGGGAGAAGGCGGCGTCGTTCGAGTTCAGCCCGTCGATGGCCCGCACCTCGGCGTTGATTGGCTTCGAAACTTCGTTATTGTTCCGCCCCGTCGACGGATTGTTGAGCTGTTTGAAGCCCATGTGCGAGTGGCTCTCGACGAGGCCCGGAATCACGGACCGTCCGCCGACGTCGAGCCTGCGTGCGCCGCTTGGCACGGAGACGTCGGTGCCAATCTCCACGATCTTGCCGTCGCGCACGAGCAGGGTGCCGCTCTCGATGGGCGCTCCCGTTACGGGGTAGAGATGAGCGTTTACGATAGCGAGGACGCCGCCGTCACCTCCTTCGGGCGGAGCACACGCTGCGACCGCAAGAAGCGAGCCGACAAGGAGCCTGAAAAAGTCTCTTTCTCGCATGTTGCCTCCTGTGCGTCTTGCTGAAGCTTCCCCTCGTTGGCGCTGCTAGGCGCCAAGAGAGGTTTCTCCAGCACTTAGATCGAAAGGTTTGCCGGGTGATCTCGTAGATGCCCTCGAAGTGTCGCGCGACGGTCGTTGCCGTCCCTCGGGGCCGGTTGCGGCTTACGAAGGACTCCGCGACGCGCCGGTTAACTTTTAAGGATCTCGCGGTTCCGCGCACCGACGACCGGTTGCCCTTAGAAAAACGTTGTGCTACATTTCCGGTCGTCCGCGCTTTTCCCTGGACTAGCGGACTGCAACATAAACGTTTACGATCCGTCACGAAGCATTAAAACCACTAAACGTTCAGTTGTTACAGTCCACTAGGACGCGCGGAGGTGGCACCGCTAGCATGATCGAGAAAGACAAATGATGATGTTTGATGTACTCGAGCGAGCTTCCATTGCGGTCATGCTACTCCTTCTCGCCCTGGTGTTTGCTGGTTGCTCTCTCCCCGATACGGGCCCATCGCTCGTGGTGGAAGTCATCGATCCCGTCAGCGGTGGTGTAGTGTCGATCGGAGACACAGCGCCGCGCTCCATGCTCGAAGCGACGACCGGCGACCCCAATTTGTGTTGTTGCCGCAGCGTGGGTTTGGCGGAAAACCTCAGCACGGTGACGATTCATGCCAGCGTCCGGTTCGAAGCGCTACGAACGAACCCTGACGGGACGGAGCAAACCATCGGGGCGCTGGTTTTCCCTGACGGGATGGAGCAAACCATCGGGACGCTGGTTTTCCTCCGGGATCTAGCTCCTGGGGAACGGAGGCCTTTCGCTGGCGACGGGTTGCTGGTTTCCTGTGCTTCGATCGAGCGTTTGGTGCTCAACAAAGTCGATCTAAGGGGGATCGCTTTTCCTTGAGCCTTCAGGCGGAAAGAAGAGGCTCGTGCGACAGCAAGAGTCTCATCCATCGCACGAAGTGTGTGTAGCCGCAGCTCTCTTGCCGCGGCTGGGGGGAAGCAGATTCCGCGGCTCGCACAACGCGTTTCCTCGAATGAAACCTTCGCTGAAACCGCGAACGAGGCCCGTCAGTAGAGCACGAGCACTGGCGTAGCTGGCCGCTTGTCACGGACGCGAAGGTTGGGGCCAACCGACAGCGCGTTGACGTGCCGACCCGCTACGTCCTCGCCAAAACGAATGATTTGTCTTCGCGATTGACGCCCGTTTGTTTTAGAATACGTCACCATCGGGGAAAAGCAGCGGCGGGCCATCAACGAAAGCCTCCGTCAATGCGGCAGCCGCACCTCAGAGCCCGTGCTGTGGTCCGCTTGAGTCGTCACTCGGATTAGGCATCCAGATATCTTTGACTGGCGGTGAAAGGGGACCTTGTGGGCAAAACTCCAGGGCTGGCGGCCCGTTCCGAGGCCGATCCCGGCGCCGCGATGAGTGACACAGCGCTACGTGTGCGTGCTCTGTCGGTGGAGCAATGGGGAGACTCCGGCGCGGTGGAGATGGTGGGGCGCTCGCCGGCTTTGGTGGCGCTTCAAGAGAAGGTCGAAAAAGCGGCGCGCTTCCGTGAGCCGGTCCTCATTACTGGGGAAAGCGGGGTTGGAAAAGAGCTGGTCGCTCAGGCGCTGTACTTACTGAGCGATCAACGGGGAAAACCCTACATTCCCGTCAATTGCCCCCAGCACGGAGACGGTAACCTCACCGCGAGCGAGCTCTTCGGCCACCGCCGGGGGAGCTTCACGGGAGCGATCGTCGACCGCAAGGGCGCGTTCGAATCGGCGGACGGAGGAATGATTTTTCTCGATGAAGTCGCCGACCTCCATTTGGGCACTCAGGCCATGCTGCTGCGCGCCGTGGCGTCGGGAGAGTTCAAACCGCTCGGAGACACGCGATCGCGCACCGCTGACGTTCGCGTCGTGGCCGCCACCAATCGTCCACTCGACGCGCTCGTCAGCACCAAGGAATTTCGGCACGACCTCTACTTTCGGCTTCGCTATTTCCTTCTCCAGGTACCGCCGCTACGGGAGCGGGAGGACGACTGGCGTCTCATTCTCGACGTCTTGCTGGCAGGTCTGCGTTGCAAGTACGGTGTCGAAAAGCGATTTTCATCCGGCTCTACGAAGTTGCTAGAGCACTACGACTGGCCAGGAAACGTCCGGCAGCTCGTGAGCGTCGCCACAATGGGCTACGCCATGGCGGACAACAACGTCATCATGCCCGACGATTTCGTCACCCAGCTCGAGATGGAGGAGCCTCGCGGCAAAGGACAGGGTGAACTCCTTCTACGCATGACTACCGGTGGGGAATCGTTCTGGGACGTCGTCTATCGACCGTTCATGGAGCGCGAGTTGAACCGCTCCCAGGTGAAGGCCGTGGTCAAGCGAGGTTTGATGGCCGCCCACGGGAACTATCAAGATTTGCTCGACATCGTTCACCTGCCCAGGGCCGACTACCAGAAATTCATGGATTTCCTTCGTCACCAGAAGCTCAAGCCATGAGCAGCTTGCCCTCCTCGGCGCGTGCAGAGCTACGGGCCGTAGTCTTCGACCTCTACGGCACGCTGATCGAGATCGGTCGAGCGCGCTTTCACAAAGGCATTCCAAGGGCGCTGGCGGTCGGATACCGTCCTTGGATGGAGCTCGTGCGTCATCGGCTTCTCACCACCGCCTTCGATGATACGCAAGACCTCATCGAGTTCGTCCTGGACGAGTTGTCCGTCCGGCCGGGTCCGGCTGCCCGGCAGACCGCGGTGGAACTCCTTGATGAAGAGCTGCAATCGGTGGCGATTGCGCCGGGCGCCCTCTCGCTTCTCGCGTTTTTAAAGAACCGTGGATACAAGTTGGGCTTGATCTCGAACCTCTCCAGCCCGCACCGGCAACCGGTTAAAGAGCTTGGTCTATCCGACTATTTCGACGCAACGTGTTTTTCCTGCGACGAAGGCATCAAGAAGCCCACGCCGGAAATCTATTCGCGGCTTTGCGAACGATTGAACGTCACACCCGACCAATGTTTGATGGTCGGCGACTCTCTCAAGAATGACGTGGAAGCCTCGACAGCGCTCGGCATGCGAGCCCTGCTGGTCGGCAACTCGGCGGCCGGGATCCGAACGGTGGAAACCGTGACCGAGATCGGATGGATGGCTTTGGACGTAGAGGAATGTCCTCGGTTGCTCGGAGTGGGCGATCGCCTCGAAGCGGCCGCAGCGCAATCCCCTTCGGTCATCCGGGAGATGATGCCGCTCGATGACCGTGAGCAAGGACGGTATAACCTGGTCGCGCGAGTGCGCGTCGCCGTGGACACAGCGCCGCCGTCCGTCGAGGAGTTCTTCGCCAAGCGTTATCTCTCTCCGGAATCGGCCTACGTCGAGGAGCTCGCCCAACGGGTCGTTCCGCAGCTGGGGCTTCCCTGCACCCGTGCCGTCCTGATCGACGGTGACGAGCCCTGCCTGCTCACGACGCCCGCCAGCGGCTCGAAATTCCGGCGCGAGGACGTGGACGCTCCGCTCGCTTACGAAGTGGCGCGGCATGCCGCGGCGGCCTACATCTTCGCGAATGCCGATTTTCGCGCCCACAACGCCATCGTCTCGCGCCACGAGTCTCGGGTGTCTATCACCATGATCGATTTGGAGCATTCCTTCTTCTCCTTCGCTCTCGACATGACCGGGCTGGCGGATCCTTATCGCCCCCACACCATCGACGCGCTGTCGAAGGCAGAGCTGTCGCGCCGCATTCGGCGCAGGGTGTTGACCGAGCGGACGACTCGGCGTGCCATGCGCTCATTCCTGGAGCTGGATCGCCTGGGCTCCGAGATCGGCCTCGCCTTCAAGTCGGGCTGGGTGGAGACCTTCGCTCAGGCGCGCGCGAACTCCGCGTCCCTCTGCGGTCAACTAGAGGAGCGAATCTATCAGGAGCCGTATCTCATCATCGGTACCCGGTTTCACCGACGTGCCATGGCGCGCGCGGACGTCGAGGACATCGAGAGCCGTATGCGGCTGGACGCGGAAGCCATCTTCCCGAACCTCGTCGCGCTCAAACGCCCAGCCGCCGGGGGCGACGGGTAGAAAGGAAACCGCCTTTGCGACGCTCAGCTCTTTCTTTGCTGCGATGCCCGGCCTGTCAGGGAAGCTTGAACCTGGAGGGCGAGGAAGACGTCGCGGAGCAATCGGGACGTTTGCTGTGCTCTTGCGGTGAATCGTTCGAGATCCGGGAAGGTGTTCCCAACCTCGTCTTCCCGCGATTGCAAGGGTTCACGCTGGAAGATGCCGACTCCTACGACGAGCTCATCGAGTGGATGGGGCGACTGCTCAATGAGGATGCCGGCGCGGCGCGCTCGCGCGCGGTGGATCTCCTGGACGTTGGACCGGGAGCGCGGCTTCTCGAAGTCGCTTGTGGACCGGGCCCGAACTTCCCACCCCTTCTAAAAACGATCGGTGCCAAGGGCGAGCTGCATGCCTTCGACATTTCGCCCGATATGATGCGCGTCGCTCGAGAGAAGCTGCCGTCCGACGCGACGAACGTCGAGCTCTCGCTCGCCAACGGGCTCCACCTTCCGTTCGCCGACGATAGTTTCGACGCCCTCTTGCACATCGGCACTCTCAATCGCTTCGACGACACCCGCCGCGCGCTCGCCGAGATGGCGCGGGTGGTGAAGGTGGGCGGTAAAGTCGTGGCAGGGGACGAGGGGATTGCCCCTTGGCTCGCGGTCACGGAATACGGACTCTTGCTGGACAAATTCGGGGCGCTCTTCCGCGGGCAACCACCGCTCGCTGCCGTGCCGCCGACGGCGCGGGAGGTTCGCCTTCAGTGGCTGTTTGGCGATGCCTACTATCTCATCGACTTTCGCGTGGGGCGTTCAGCCCGAACATTGAACATCGACGTCCCCTTGCCGGGCCGCAACGAGACGGTTCGCGACGTGCTGGAGAAGAAAGCGCGAGCGCCCACGGATTCTGTTTAGTCTCAAGATACGCCGCAACAGCGTTGTGCGAGGCCCTAAGGAATGAATCCTCCATCCACCGGAATCACGGCCGCGGTGACGAAGCTCGCCTGCTCCGAGCTCAGAAAGAGGTAGAGATGTGCCACGTCTTCCGGCTCGCCGATGCGACGCAAGGACGTGCGGGTCAAAACGTGGGCAAGCACCTCGGGTGAATTCGATTCGTTCATCTTGGACCGGATGTAACCGGGGCTCACGGCGTTGACCCGGATGCCATTGGGGCCGAACTCTCGTGCCCACACCCGGGTGAGCCCTTCGAGCGCCGACTTGGAGGCCACATAGGCGGTTTGACCCGGATAGCCGTAGCGCGCCAACACCGACGTGACGTTCACGATCGAGCCTTCACCGCGCCGCTGCATGTACGGAACAATCGCTTGCACGCAGTGAACCGTTCCTTCCAGATTGGTGTCGACCAGGTCACGCCACACCTTCTCGCTCGCGCGCAAAGTGTCGACATGACCGACCGTGACCCCAGCGTTGTTGATCAAAATGTCGATCCTGCCGCATCGAGCATGAACTTCCGCGGCGGTATCGCGTACCGCGGCTCGCTTGCGAATATCGAGCGTACTCAAGTGAAGCCGATCCTGGTCGGCATCGGCGAGCTCTTGACCGACGGCGTCGGTCTCGAGATCCCAGAGGGCGACCTCGGCTCCCTCCGCGAGAAAGAGCCGCACGGCGGCAAGCCCAATCCCGCGTCCACCTCCGGTGATGACCGCGACTTTACCTTCCAGTCGTCCCATGTTCCTCGAATTTGATGGTGCCAACAACGAGATGGTCAACCTAGCACATCAAACGCATCCGGTGTAGCTGTAGCCTGAGGAGGCAGCTATCGGGTTGCGGTTCCCGCGCAGCGCAGCGTATCACTGAACGGAGCTCTCGCTCTATCTTTTGGAGCCACGGTTCGCTGGCGGTGGGTGCGCCCAAAATCGAAGTCCGCATTCTCAAGCACTTACGCGAATCGACGCGTTGGCATCCATATTGCACTAAGGTGGACGTAATGCGACAGGGCAATCGAGTCAGAAAATCCAAGAATTGACTGGTGGCCCTGGTGACACACCAAAAAGCGAATAAATAAATAAACAATATAAGGAGAAAGCAAATGGCGATGACGAGAGGTCAACTGCAAGATCTGGTAAGCAAGTTCGCGACGGACAATCCGAAGTACCGTGATGCCCTGATCCAGGATCCCAAGAGCATTCTGGAGCAGCAGTTAAGCCAGAGCTTTCCGGAGAACTTGCAGGTGAAGACGGTCGTCGAGTCGTCCGACACCGCCTACGTTGTGATTCCCCACATACCTGGCGAGGGCGAGCTCGATGACGCCGACCTCGAGAAGGTTGCGGGCGGAAAGGACGACACATACGATGCCAGTTGCGATTCAGCAATCGGCGCGGCCAATACGGTGACGGTTATCAACCTTTAAGACATCAAGGCAAGACCGGGAGAGCGCCGCCTTCCAAGCGGGAAGGTTGCGCTCTCCTCACCTTTTCCCGGACGCGCACGAAAGGCCCAACCGCCTCGTGAGGTCACGAAGAATCAAAGCAGAGCAAGCCTTCGGGCCGCTCCTGACGCGGGAGCTGGGGCTCGCTATCGTCGAGAAGGCCGAATTTCTGGACGAACGGCTGGTTCGTTTCCGGTGCGGTGCCTTCCCACCCACCAAATCGCCGACCGGTGCGAGAGTATTGCAAGCCTGGCAACGCTCCTACTCACCCAACGACGCAGACGCCTTCCACACGCGGCTCGGGTGGGACGGGCTGGACGAGCCGTTCGTCGAGGCCGCCTGGGCGGAAACCGTCGGTCCACCCGGTGACGAGGCCGGCGCGTGGACGAGCTGGCTCGAGGCATTCGGTCACGAGGCCATCGTCTGGGAGCGCCAGCTCGAAACCGGACCTCCCCAAGAGTTGACGTTGCTAAAATCGGATCCGGCGCGACCGTTCCTCGAGCTCTGGCTTCCGTTCGTTCGAGCCGCGCGCCGTAGGCTCGAAGTCATCACCCCCGAACGACTGAACGACGCCGTTGTGCAGGCGTTGATGCGTCAGTGGACCGGCGAGCTGACGCGTGTAGCCGAGCTCGCCGCCTACGCGGCTTACTCGGAGTTCGTCGCCACCGACCGAGATGCACGCGGCGACACAAAATATCGCGACTTCGTCCACGGGTTGCTCGAGAAGGGCTTGATGCCGTTGTTTGGCGCGTATCCCGCGCTGGCGAGACAGACCGCTGTTCTCGCGGAGTCTTGGGTTCGGACGACCGGAGAGCTCCTGGAGCGTTTGCAGGCGGATCGGGACGCCATCGCAAAGACGTTCGGCGGCGGGACCGATCCAGGAGAGCTCGTCGCGGTCGAGACAGGCCTCTCCGACAAGCATCACGGCGGCCGTCGTGTGTTCTCCCTTCGATTCCGAAGCGGTTTGAAGCTCGTCTACAAGCCGCGCGACCTTCGCTTGGAGAGAGCTTACAACGAACTCCTGCACTGGGCGGAAAAGTGCGGACTCGAGCCCAGCCCCAAAGCGCTACGCGTCCTGGTACGTCCTGGCTATGGATGGGTCGAGCACGTGGAGCATCGCGGGCCGGAAAGTGAACAGGCCGTCCGTCAGTACTTTCGACGGGCGGGGGCCATCACTTGCTTTTCGCACCTACTTCGGGCAAAAGACCTGCACATGGAGAACCTCATCGCGACGGCGGCCGGCCCGGTGCTGGTGGATACCGAGATGCTCTGCCAGCCGATGACCGCCGCCCCGGGCGACACCGACTCTCCGCAAGAGTGGCTATCGCGTGAGAGTTGCCTCGAAACGGGAATCCTGAGCCTGTTGCATACGGCAGGCGATGGAAGGCTCCACGACCTTGGCGGGCTGAAAGGTTGCGGCGACTTCGTCACGCCGGGCAAGCGCCGCGTCTGGCACGGTGTCGGCACGGATTCGCTGCGTCTCGTGGAAGAGACGGAGCGGGCTCCTCACGCCAACAACCGTGTGTTCTTCGGCGATCGCCTTCAGAGGCCTGAGCGCTTCACCACCGAGATGCGGGAAGGCTTCGAAGCCTGTTATCGCTTTTTGTCGAGCCGGCGTGAGGAGCTCATCGCTCCCGGCGGACCTCTCTCTCGTTTCGCCGCGTGTCGCACCCGCGTCATCTTCCGCCCCAGTGTGCAATACGCGCTCCTACAATACGTACTCGCTCAGCCCAGATACCAGCGGGTGGGATGGCTCCGAAGTGTGGTCATAGACTCACTCAACCGCGACGCGCGCGGCAAAAAGGACCCCCCGAGGTTATGGAGCCTGGTGGCGGCCGAGCGAAGCGCTCTCGAAAGATTGGACATTCCGCGCTTCGAGCTTCCGACCACCGCAACCGAGGTGGTCTTGGAGGAAGGAGATAGCCTTTCCGGTCACTTCGCGCTCTCGGGCTTCCACGCGGTGACGGAGCGCGCGCGATCGTTGTCCGAGGCCGATCTTTCCTGGCAGCTGGCCTGCCTCGACGCCTCGCTTTCGAGCTCGGTCGACTCGCGGTTCGGCGCCCGCCTGGCGTCGTCGCAGACGTCGCCGAGCGACGGCGCGTCGAACCTCATGGATCACGCGTGCTGGATCGGTGACGAGCTTCTTGCGCGGGCACGCACCGAAGGAGGACGCCTTTCATGGCATCACTTGGATGCGCGCGGCCCCAGCCGGTCAGATGACGAGCCGGACCGCTTTCAACTCTACGACGGCGCTGTCGGGATCGGCCTCCTGTTCGCCGCCCTGGCGGCAACGGATGGCCATCCACGATGGAAGACCGCCGCCGGCGAGGTGACGCGGACGATCGGTAGCGCGCTCGAGCGAGAGGACGTGCGGGATCGACTCTGCGAAAAAAGCATTGGAGCTTGCGAGGGCATCGGCTCGCTGGTCTACGGCCTCGCCTGGATGGGCAGGCTGCTTTCCGAGTCCAACAGCATCGAGCTCGCTCGACGGAGTGCTGCGCTACTCTCGCCGTTTCGCATTCGCTGCGACCGTCGTCATGACGTCATGAGCGGCGCCGCGGGAGCTCTTTTGGCTCTGTTGACGCTTCATCGTGAAGACCGCGACCCTTCGTGGCTGGCTTTGGCGTCCGAGAGCGGGCGTCATCTCCTCTCGGCAGCAACGATGGCCAACGACGGAACAACCAGCTGGGCATCCGCGGACGGACGCCATCTCGCAGGCTTTGCGCATGGGGCCGCGGGCATCGCCTATGCCTTGTCGCGTCTGTACCTGCACACGGGAGAGGACGCGCTTTTGGATACGGTGCGGTCCGCTCACGGTTTCGAGCGCCGGCTGTTCTCGGAGTCCGCGGGAAACTGGCCGATCGTCGATGAGAGCGGAAACACCGCGCACTCGATGATCGCCTGGTGCCACGGGGCTCCGGGCGTCGGGTTGGCGCGAGCCCTTTCCCTGGACGTGATCGAGGACGACGCGGTGCTTCGCGAGATCAACGTGGCCATGTCCACCACGAGACAGCCCCAGCGGCAGCGATCCGACCACATCTGTTGCGGCAACATGGGGCGAAGCGACGCGCTCCTTACCGTGGGACTCCGGCTCGAGCGTCCTGAGCTGGTGGCTGCGGCCGGCGGCGTCGCCCGAAGCGTGAACGAGATGGCTCGAGAAACCGGGCGATTTTCTTTGCCTTCGACGGAGTTCGCCGCTCAGACCTTCCTGCCCGGCTTCTTTCGAGGCCTGGCAGGAATCGGTTACCAGCTCGCGCGACTCGCCCATCCGACGAAGCTCCCGTCCATTCCCGGGTTCGAGATCGATTTGCGCGGCGCGACTCCCGAGAGAGCTCAGCCGGCGCGTATGGCAACTCGATGAGCAAAGTGATATTGAAGACTAGTGGACTGTAACAGATACTCGTTGCGCAAATCGCGAGGTCATTTTGTGGGCTGGCGAGGCGCGATGACGACGTTATATCTGGATATCACGAGGAATCGCAACGAAGCCAGCGCGCAAAAGGACCCGCGATTTTGGCAGCGAGTATCTGTTACAGTCCACTAGTGTGCGAGGATCCATGTCGCAAGCCGAGATGCGAAAGTTTACCGCACCGGTCCCTTCGGCGTTCGAGACCATGACGTTCCCTACCTATCGGTCGCTATTGAGCCTCGAGCCACAGCCGCGCCACCCGGAGATGGGGCAAACGAAGCTCGTTCAGCCAGTAGCGATCGGCGTGTGGTGGGAGGGTGTACCGGCAGGCCTCCTCGTCGCCGAGATACCGACCGGGGACTCGGGAGATGCTGAGATGTTGTCCCTCTCTTGCCGGGCCGCTTTCCGGAATCGAGGGCTGGGTACGGCACTGGTGAAAAAGCTCGAGGAGGTCCTCGCGGAGAAAGGCGTTTCCCGCGTTCATGCCGTCTACATGACCGGCAAGCCGAGTATCCCATTCGTAGAGCGCATCCTGAGCCGGTGTGGGTGGTCGACCCCTATGGCACGAACGCTCACCGTGCGCTTCACCCCCGAGGAGGCGGCCAACACGCCTTGGTTCGGTCGGGTACGTCTTCTCGAATCGGACTATCAGCTCTTCCCCTGGGAGACGCTCGCGCAGGATGAGCGAGCTGAAATCGCGCGTTCGCACCAGGACTCACCCTGGATCGCGCCGGGGCTCGAGCCTTGGTTTCATGATCGTTACGGTTTCGAACCGGCCTCGAGTCTCGGGCTGCGCTTTCGGGGCGAGGTCGTGGGCTGGGTCATCAATCACCGTCTCTCTTCGGACACGGTTCGGTTCACCTGCAGCTTCGTCCGCAAGCCGCTCGGCCGCCGGGGACGGATCATGCCCGTGTTCAGCGAGTCCATCAAACGAGCGCGGGATGCAGGTTTTCGAACGTGCACTTTCGTCACTCCGGTGCGCTTCAGGACCATGATCTCTTTTATCGAACGACGGTGCGCTTCCTGGGCAGGTTTCGTGGGCGAGACGCGCGGCTCGATGCGTTCGCTCTCCATGAACAGCAGACAGTAGGTTAGGCACAGATAGCAGATAAACGACACAGAAGATTTTCATACCAGTGGTGGAGGTTTCAAATGATGAAACACGGTTCTTGGCGTCCTTCCATTTGCTTCGTAGCTCTTTTGGCAGCGCCGTCGCTAGCCGGTCAGCAATCGCCGGACCAGCAACCTTATCGACCACCCACGTTGCGCTTCGCGCCCGAGGGCGTCGGGCTTCTCGAGGCGGTTCGCGTGACCCTGGAAAACTCACCGAACATCAAGCTCCAGGAAGCGCAGATGCTGTTCCAGCAAGGTGTCGCCCAATCCCAGACCGGCCTGTTTGATACTCGGCTGTTGGGGAACTTCTCGTTCGAGTGGCGGGAACGCGAGCTGCTCGAAAGCGTAAAGGACGCGGAGCGGCAAAAACGGGCGGATCTCGAGGAATCCATCGCGTTCGGGGAAGCGAATCGCGACACAGCGACCGAGCTTCGCGACACGCTGATAGGGGTGAGAGATGGAGGGATCCAGCCGGAAGACGTGCCCGATACGGAGATCCGCGCCCGGCTCGTGCTCATCGACACATTGATTGGCACAATTTCCGATCCCACGGCACAGCAGCGACTTAGAGATGTCCGGGACAGCTATCTCACCGAGCAAATCAACGATAATGTGGGCGAAATCCAGGACCTCATCGACGGGCTCGACGCATTGCAGCAAGAAGCGGCTAATCTCGGCGTGTCTCCCGACGAACAGATCACGCGGCAAGCACTCATGGACTTCCGCGTGACCAAGCTGCTTCGAAATGGGATCGAGGTAACCCCGTTCATCGACGGTGCGTTCGACAGCATCAAGTACAAGGGCAAACCGGTCGAAGAGGAGTTCGGCGGCATGGGCTATGCGGACCTCTACGAGTTTCGCGTCGGTTTCGGCGTCATGGTGCCGCTTGCCCGCAACCGGGGTGCGGATACCGTGGCCGCCGGGGAGCGTGCGGCGACATTGGAACACGACGCGAGTCTTCAGCTCTTGCAGTTCGAATCGTCTATCAACGTGCTCGATACGGCCGTGGCTTATTGGGCGTTGAAGGCAGCCCAGGATAGGGTTCAGGCGCTCACGCGGTCGGTCGAGCTCCAGGTGCAATTGGTCGAGCTGACGCAGGCGCAAATCGACACGGGAGAGTTGGCACCGGTAGAGATCTCACGGGTGCGGGCCAGCGAGTCCCGCTCGCGGGCTCGTATGGAAGGGGTGCAGCAGTCGCTATATGGGGCTCGCGTCAACCTCGCTGTCGTGATGGGCATCAGCGGCAATGGTTCCGACGATGAAACGCTTCCCACGTCCAAAGATCCCTTCCCGGACGTCCCCGACGCGTTGGGCTTGGATGACGCGGAGATTGCCTCGCTCGCCGACGAAGCCATGGACCTGCGCCAGGATCTGCAGGCGACACTCACCTTTCAGGAGGCGGACCTGGTTCTCGAGAGAGGGGCGGGGCTGGATGTGAGGCCCCGGATCGACCTGCTTGCCAGTACCTGGGCATCGGCCCGCGGAGAGAGCGCCTTTGGCAAAGCAACCGATCGTTGGGTGGGCCCTAGCTTCAACGTGTCGGTCGAGGTCGAAAAGCCCGTCGGAAACAATTTTCTCCACGGCGTGTTGACCTCCCGTCGCGCCGACGTGCGTTCGAGCCGCATTTCCACCACCGACCTGGAACGGGTCATCCGGCTGTCGATTGCCCGCCTGGCGGAAACACTTCTGGACGCCGCTGAGCGCACACGCCAGGCACAGGACTCCGTCGACTTCTACCAGAACACCATCGATGCGGCGTTTCAAAGGTTTCAGGCTGGCGATGCCACATTGGTCGACGCCATCTTGACCGAGGATCAACAAACGGGCGCTCGCTTGTCGCTGGCGTCTGCCCAGGAAGCGTTCGCACGACTCCTGGCCGAGCTCCGCTTCGAGACCGGACGTCTCGTGACCCATCGTGCCGGACGGAGTGAAGTCACGCAGGAGCAATTGGTGAGTATTCCGGTTCGAGGCTCGCGGTGAGCGCTGCGGGGCACCATCGAAGGCGGCAGGTCGCGAGAGGCTCCAGCGGCAGGTGGCTTTCGCTGATGATGGCTGTGGCCGTGACCAGCGTCGCCGTCGGGTCGAGTGCCGGCCAGAGTACGAGCCAGAGTGCTAGCAAGATGCGAACACACGCGCTCGAGCCCGCCGAGGCGCTCGAAGTGCGGGCGCCGGTCAAGCTCGAGGCACCGGAGCTCAGTCTCACAGAGGCGGTCCAGCTCACGGTGTTCCACAATCCTAGAATCCAGCTCGCCAAACAGGACCTCGCGCGCTCACTCGGCCAGCTCCAGCAAGCCAAAGGCGCTTTCGATCACGATCTGGCGTTGGCGGCTGGTTTCAGTTGGTTCAACCAAGAGCTCATCGACAGCGAGGTGGATCAAATCCAGGAGCTTCACGATACGCTGGCGATAACGGCGGAAACTTTTTCGGAGCTCCACCAGCAATTTCTAAGCGCACTGGAGAACGACGAGCAAGAGCCTTTGTGTCCGGCCGGCGTGAGTTTCGACAACGACGATATCGTCATCGGGGGGGAGTCGCTTGCCACCGACGTCATCATTCGCTTCAGGGGCATCGACATCGATCTCATTTGCGATTCCAGCGATGTTCGCTTCAGCCGTCGAGTCCTCGAGGCGGTGGCGGGAAGCAACCTGCCGATCGCGGAGTTCCTCGAGGAGCAGAGGTCGGACCTCGTCGAGCGGCGGAGAGCGCAGTTCCGCTTCCGCTCCGAGCTTGCGGAAGAGATCTCGACGAAGGCGGCGCTCGCCCTGGTGCGTCTCGGCCCTCTTCCGATGGATGTGACGTCGAAGGAAATATCGATCGACCTCCGTTGGGTGAAGTTTTTCCGGAGCGGCCTCAGCCTGCGAGGGGTCATCAGCTTGAAAAGCCAGCAGGACAACTTTGATGACAAGCCGCTCGACCCCACCTTCGGAGGCCTCCCGATTCAGAATCGCTTTCCGAATATCGTCTCCTTGGGGCTGCGGTTACCGCTCGGCAAAGGACGTGGCGAGTCCTCGAGCGCTTCCGAGCGCGCCTCGCAGGCGGGCGTCGAAGCTCGACGCGATCAGCTTCGCCACCTCATCTCCGCAGAAGTCTTCCGAACCACTCTCTCTTACTTGAACTTGATCGCTTCTCTGGATGCCGTCTTGTTGCTGGAAGAATCGGCCGAGCGTCATCGAAATCTCGTCGAGATTACCGAGGGCATGATCGAGGCCGACGAAGTTCCGGCGTCGGCGATCAATCGCGTGCAGGCCCAAACGGCGGCCGTTCTCGAGTCGGTCGCCAGCAGCCGGCTGGCGCTCCTCGATGGGCGGTTCGGTCTCGCGGACACCATCGGTCTCAGCGTCGAGAAGCTCGCGGAGGCACCGCTCCCATCGGAGGGCTTCACGATGGCGGTTAGCAGCGAGCCGAATGCCGACGCGCTCATCGATCTTGCGCTCGAAGAGCGTCGCGACACGCGCGCCTTGTCTCAGGCACGGGACGCCCAGCAGTTCCTCGCCAATGCGGCGCGCGCCGACTTGAAGCGCCGGATCGACTTCGTGGCGACGGGCGGCCTCAGCACTTTCTATGAAAGCCCGTTTTGGCGATTTCTACCGGATGAAGTGGAAGATCTGCCTCCGGACACGCCGCTCCGTTTCTACAATCACCGGGGCTTCTACCGCTCGTTGAGACGCGACTACAAGCCTTTTTTTCGCGTTCAGCTCACGTTCGACTTGCCCTTCAAGAACAACGTCGCGAAAGGACGCCTGTTGCGAGAGCAATCTTTGTTGACGACGAGCGAGATAAACCTCACCGACCTGAAGCGCATTGTCCGCAACAACGTCATCGAGGTGAGGGGGACGCTGGATCGAGCCGTGGCGGCGCTCCAACGGCGCCGCGAAACCGTGGCGCACTACGATGACACTCTCGAGACGGCGAGAGCCAGGTATCAGAGTGGTGACATCACTGTGGTCGACATACTGATTACGGAGGAAGATCTACTCAGGGAACAGTTGGAGCTGGTGCGGGATCTACAAATCTACCTCAGTATCCTCTCGCGCCTGCGATTCGAGGCCGGAACCATGATCACCTACCAGCAGGAGAATACGAGCCTCGAGTTCGTCTCCTTCGACCCGTCGCTGTACGTCGTCCCCTAAGACGAGGAGATAGCGCATGAGCGAACAACTATTTCGAAAAGCAGCCCTTGACAAGCTGGCTTCACCGGAACAACTCGACCAGCTGATGCAAGTGACCTCCCCGAGAGGCTGGATCGCGCTCAGCGCGATGGGCGGAATCCTGGCACTAGTGCTCGTGTGGAGTGTATTTGGCAGCATCCCGACGCGCGTGGAGGGGCAGGGGATCCTGATTCGGGGTGGCAACTTGCTGGAGCTTCAGGCGAGCGGACATGGCGTCCTGATGACCTTAGATATCAAGCTGAACGACCACCTGGAGCCCGGGCAGATCGTTGCCACGGTCGCCCAGCCGGACATAGTCGATCGAGTTGCCAACGCCTTTTCCGAGTACGAGCAACAGAAACGAGAATACGAAGCGGCGCGGTTCGAGGATCTGGCGACGATCAACGGGAATCGAGCCGACCTTGAGAGGACCCAGGCGGAGCTGGCGAAGGTAGAAGAAGTGCTCATCATCAAGCGGAAGAGCTTCGAGAACGGGCTCACGACCAGGAACAGTATCCTCTCCGTGGAGCGGGACAAAATCAACTTGGAGGCCAACGTCAACAACTTGCGCGCCACGATGCGTCAAATGGAGCAACGCATCAGGAGCCGCAAGCTTCAAGTCGATGCGGTGCAACGACGCTGGGAAGAGCTGCGGAATAGGGGCGAGCGCGTTTCGGAAATAACCTCGAACGGGAGCGGACGCGTGGTCGAGATGAAGAAAACGGCGGGAGATAGCGTGTCTCCCGGCGAGGTCATCGCTGTTCTGGAGCCGCTGTCCGCGAAAATGCAACCCATTCTCTATGTCGCCTCTACTAAGGGCAAGCTAATCCGACCCGGGATGGAGGCGGAGATCGCGCCCTCGAACGTCAAGAAGGAAGAGTTCGGCTTCATGAAGGGAGAGGTGCAGACCGTGGGCGATTATCCGGTCACACCCGAGGGAGCGCTTTCCGTCATCGCTAACGCAGCCCTCGTGCGGGAGCTCCTCGGCAAGAGCTCCAAGATCGAAGTTCGAGCTGCGCTCGTTCCGAGTGATAGCACGGAGAGCGGCTTCGAGTGGTCGTCCTCGAGCGGTCCGCCTTTCAAGATCGAGAGCGGCACGCCTATTTTGGTCTCGGTGGTCGTGGACCGGAAGCCTCCTTACACCTATGTTTTGCCGATCGTCAAGTCGACACTCGGATTGAACTGAGGTCCGCGCTTTGACGGAAAACGGGAACGCCTCGGCCACGTCCTCGCTCCCCAAGCCTCCGCGGCGGCGGGTAAAGACGCCGACCGTGCTGCAAATGGAGGCGGTGGAGTGTGGCGCGGCTGCCCTGGCCATGGTGCTCGGCTATTTCGGGCGTTGGGTGCCTCTAGAGCAGCTCCGGCTAGAGTGCGGGGTCTCGCGCGACGGAAGCAAGGCGAGTAACGTCCTGAAAGCAGCGCGCAAGTTCGGACTCATCGCCAAGGGCTACAAGTGGAGTGAGCTCGAAAAGCTCTATGAGGCCAAGTTGCCGCTCATCCTCTTCTGGAACTTCAATCATTTCGTCGTTCTTGATGGCTTCAGTGGAAACAAAGTCTTTCTCAATGACCCAGCCCGGGGGCCCACGATCATCAGCGTGGAAGAGCTCGACGGGTCCTATTCCGGCGTCGTTCTCGGCTTCGAGCCCGGACCGGAGTTCAGGAGAGGCGGCGCCCCGCCCGCCATGATGTCCGCTTTGCGGTCCCGTCTCGTAGGATCGGAACTGGCGCTGCTCTTTGCGGTCCTGTGCGGATTATTGCTGGTGATTCCAGGGCTGGTGATCCCGACCTTCAGCAGGATCTTCATCGACGACTTTCTCATCGGCGGGCAGGGCTGGCTGATCAAGCCTCTTCTCGCCGCGATGGCTGTCACCGTCGTCATCCAAGGAGTGCTGAAATGGCTCCAGGAACACTTTCTCCTTCGTCTGGAGACCAAGCTCGCGCTGGCAACCTCGTCTCGCTTCTTCAATCACATCCTGCGACTGCCCGCGGCGTATTTCGGTCAACGATTCGCCGGTGAAATTGGCTCGCGCGTTCTGATCAACAACAAGGTGGCCAAGGTCGTTTCTGGAAAACTCGCGACCACCATGATCGACAGCTTCATGACCGTCTTCTACGCCATGCTCATGTTCCTTTATGACGGAGTTCTCACCGCTGTGGTCCTCGCGATCGCGCTCCTCAATGTCGCGGCGGTGAAGCTCGCGTCTCGCTCCCGAATTGATGCCAGCCGCCGGCTCCTGCAGGAGAAGGGCAAGTTGATGGGAACGGCGATGGGTGGGCTCCAAATGATCGAGACCCTCAAGGCGACAGGCTCGGAAGGAGAATTCTTCTCTCGCTGGGCCGGCTACCACGCCAAGGCAATCAATAGCGAGCAGTCTCTAGGAGTGCTCGCGCAGATGGTCTCGGCGGTCCCTCCGCTCGTTCAGACGATGTCGCGGGTGGCGGTTCTCGTTCTTGGCGGCATCAAGGTCATGGATGGTGAGCTGACGGTGGGCATGCTCGTTGCCTATCAAACGCTGCTCACCAGTTTCGCCCGTCCGCTCACATCGCTCGTGCAGTTCGGCGCCACCTTGCAAGAGCTGCAAGGAGACATGAACCGTCTGGACGACGTCCTCAACTACCCGCAGGACCCTCAGTATGAGCAGAAACCTGGGGCGCTAAGGAAATTCAACCCAAGTGTGATAAAGCTTTCGGGCAAAGTCGAGTTGACGGACGTCACGTTTGGCTACAGCCCGCTGGAACGTCCGCTCATCGAGGGCTTCAACCTCGTGATCGAGCCGGGCCAGAGAGTGGCGCTCGTCGGCCCGAGCGGCAGCGGCAAGTCCACGGTGGCCAAACTCGTGTCCGGTCTGTATGTGCCGTGGAAAGGGAAAATCCTCTTCGACGACGTACCACGTGAGCGCATTCCCCGATCACTCATCGTCAATTCTCTCTCGGTCGTCGATCAGGATGTGTTCCTCTTCGGCGGTAAGTTGAGCGAGAACATCACCATGTGGGATCCGACGATCCCCCCGCCACGGGTTCACCACGCCGCGACGGACGCGGCCATCAGCGATGTGATCGAGGCCCGCGAGGGTGGTTACAACGCTTCCGTGGAAGAAGGCGGCGGCAATTTCAGCGGCGGCCAGTGTCAGCGTTTGGAGATCGCGCGCGGGCTGGTGGGTGAGCCGACCATCATGGTCCTGGACGAAGCCACCAGCGCGCTGGACCCGACGACCGAGATGATGATCGATGAAAGCATGCGCCGGCGCGGATGTACTTGCATCATCATCGCCCACCGTCTCAGCACCATTCGCGACTGCGACGAAATCATTGTGCTCCAGCGCGGGAAGATCGTGCAGCGCGGCACCCATGACGAAATGAAGGACGTCGAAGGACCCTACCGGGCCTTGATCGGCACGACCTAGTGGGGGCGTCATTGATGATCGAAATACCAGTGCGGAGATTGTCCCTTTGACAATGGCCCCCTCTGTTACGCGCGAGTTCCGTTTGCGTGTCATTGCGTCCGGCGTCAAGCGACCCGGCGCCGAGATCTCGATTAGCGGTGGGGTCGCGACCATCGGTCGGGACGAGGCCTGCACGGTGGTGCTGAACGAGATCAGCGTCTCCCGCGAGCACGCCCGCATCGAGCAGCTTCAAGACGGATTCCGGCTCACCGATCTCGATAGCAGCAACGGGGTGTGGGTTGGCGAGACAAGAGTGGCCGGGATCGTGCTCACGCCCAGGCAGACCTTCCGCATCGGGTCCACGGTTTTGGAGTGCTTGCCGGCCGAAGCGACCGCCGAGGCGACCGTCTTTGAGCCGCCGAGCGATCGCCCCGCTGTAACGCCCCGCCCGTCTCCGGCTTTCCTGGTTCGGGTGACGTTCCCCGGCGAAGATTCGCGAAAGAAGGAATTCGCGGTAAACGGAGAATCCGCCGTGGTGGGGCGAGGGAAAGACTGTGAGGTCGTCCTCGACGCCAAGAACATCTCGCGCAGACATGTCCAAATCGAGAGCGCTTCGGACGGATTCCGGATCACCGACCTCGAAAGCGCCAATGGAGTCTGGATCGACGACAAGCGCGTGGAGGAGCCAACACGGCTCGAGGCGGGCGAGCAATTCCGGCTCGGAAGCGATGTTTTTATCGAGTGTCACCTAGCGCCGGATGCACAGACGGGTCCTTTCGCGGAGTCCAAGCCCGCCCCGCGCCCTCTCGCGCCCCCCGCGGTTTCTGCCAAGCCACCTCCGCCCAAGCCTGACCCTCCCGCGCCTTCTCCGCCGGTGGCGAAACCCGTGCCAGGCGTCAACACCACTCCGCCCGTAGTGCCTGCCGCCACGGAAGGGATGAATTTCGATGCCAGCCAGACCATCGTCATGCCCGCTCCGGCAGCCCTCCTCAATGAGACCCGTCGGATCCAGGACGAGGGCGAGGCGGTCGAACTGAGCGCGAACCAGCCCTTTCTCATCGACGATCCGAAGACGCTCTGGTACGTCGTGTCGGGCGGGGTCGAGATCTTCACGATTGCGGTCAAGCAAGGTCGGCCAGCGGGGGGCCGTACCCACTTCCTCGGAATTTTGCCCGGCCAGTGCTTCTTTGGGCTCGATACGCAGAGCTACGGGATGGGGTCCGGTTTTCTCGCGGTGGGAAAGCCGGGGACGAAGCTACGCAAGATCCCTGTGCCTCGGCTGCGCAAACTGGCTACCGAATCTCACCATGTCAAAGCCGTCGCCGGCCTCATGGATACATGGGTTGCGGGGCTCGCCAAGAGTCTGGTGCGGGACATGCCCCGGAAGGAGCCGGACGTCACCATCACCGCGAATGCAAACGTTTCGCTGGAGTCGGAAAAGCGAACGAGCGCTGCGGACGGAGTCGTCTGGCTCGATACCTGGAGCGGTGGACTCCTGTTCGACGACATGGCGACGCCGACCTTCAACGGCAAGCGTACGCTCTTTCCCATCACCCCGGACTCGTGGGTTCAGCCGGTAGGCGACGAATTTGGCGAGGTGTCGCTGACGCCTCTGTCTACGGAGCGGGCGGTCGATCGCGCCGCCCTCTGGGACGGGCTGCAAGTGTTCCATCAGGTGCTCTGTGAGTGCGAGTTTCTCAACAAGAAGCTCGCGACCGTCGACGAGTTCATCCGTCTCAAGGATAAGGCGCACCACGTCGATGCTGCCCACGAAGCGGCCTACGACGCGATCGGTGCGGTCTTGCGAACCGGCGCTTCTACGCCGAAGGAGTTCTTGGCCACCGGGGATTCCGCGCCGGTGGTGCAGGCTTGCAAGCTCGTGGGCGATGCGCTCGGTATGGAAGTCAAGGCGAATCCGGAGGCTACCGAGGACCTGACTTACGAAGAGCAAATCGCAGCCATCTCAAGCTCCTCCGGTTTTCGAAACCGCGTGGTCGCGTTGCGCGGCGAGTGGTGGACTCGGGACCACGGCCCCCTGCTCGGACAGATCGAAGGTACCCAGCGTCCCGTGGCGCTTCTACCCATCGATGCTCGCTCCTGGGAGCTCGTCGACGGCAAGACCGGCCAAAGATCCCCGCTCACCGAAGAGCTCGCGCGCAAGCTGTCGCCTTTTGCCTACACCTTCTACCGCCCTTTTCCCGAAGGCACCCTGAGCGTGATTGACCTAGTCCGATTTGGGGCCCGCGGTCTGGAGAGCGATCTCTGGATGTTGATATTCACCGGGATCACGGTGGGGCTTTTCGGGACGCTCACCCCTTATTTCATCGGACGAATTTTCGACTCGGCAATCCCGCAAGCCGACGGGAACATGCTTTGGAGTTTCGGGTTCGGTCTCTTCGCCTCCGCGCTCGCCGGATCGCTCTTCAAGTTCACGCAGGGTGTTGCGACCGTGCGTCTGCAAGGGAAGATGGAATATGCGATCCAGTCGGCGCTGTGGAATCGGCTGCTCGATCTTCCCACGACCTTCTTTCGCAAACACTCCGCCGGCGATCTGGCGGATCGCGCCGCAGGTGTAGACGCGATCCAGAACCTCGTCGCGGGAGCGGGGATCGGGGCGGTGCTCGGCTCGCTTAGTGGTCTCTTTTACGTACTGCAGATGTTCACCTACGATCTCCAGCTCGCGCTGGCGGCGATCGCGCTTACGGTCGGCTTCATCAGTGTCACCTCTATCGCCAACTTCATGCAGCTTCATTACCAGCGCATCGAGCTTCAAATGCGCGGACGCATCACGGGCCTGGTTCTCAATCTCATCACCGGCGTCACCAAACTCCGCATCAGCGGGGCCGAGCCGCATGCTTTTCACATCTGGGCACAAAAATTCGCGGAGCAGAGGAAGATAAGCTTCAGCATCGGCCGGATTCAGAACGCGGTCACCGTCTTCAACTCGGTATTTCCGATCCTCTCGTCGATCGTGCTATTTCTAATATTGCTCAACGCGCAAGCCGCGGCCGAGGAAGCGGGGACGTCGGGCATCACGACTGGAGATTTCATAGCCTTCAGCGCCGCTTACGGATTGTTCCTGGCGGCAATGCAGGCACTGGCGGATGCCTCTCTCAACATGCTGAGAGTGGTCCCCATCTACGAGCGATTGAAGCCTATTCTCACAACTCCCGCCGAGGCGGACAGATCGAAGGTTTACCCCGGGAAGCTAAAGGGAGAAATCGCAATTTCCCGTTTGCATTTCCGCTATCAGGAAGACGGGCCCTGGGTTCTCAAGGACCTGTCACTGAAGATCAAGCCCGGTGAGCTCGTTGCTTTCGTGGGGAGCTCCGGCTGTGGCAAGTCGACTCTCATGCGCCTGCTACTCGGCTTCGAAATGCCGACCACGGGTGGGATCTACTACGATGGCCAGGACATCAGCTCGCTCGACGTTCGTATGCTCCGTCGCCAGTTGGGCGTCGTGCTACAGGTGAGCCGAGTGATGCCCGCGGACATCTACCGGAACATCGTCGGTGCCTCGTCGCGCACCTTGGACGAGGCGTGGGAAGCGGCGGAAGCGGCCGGACTGGCTGCGGACATCAGGGTCATGCCGATGGGCATGCACACCTACGTCGCGGAGGGAGGCGGGACTTTATCGGGAGGGCAGAGACAACGCCTTCTCATCGCGCGCGCCATCGTGAACAAGCCCAAGGTCCTCTTCCTCGATGAAGCGACGAGTGCGCTCGACAACCGCACCCAGGCTACCGTAACGGAGAGCATGGACCGTCTGGACGCCACCCGCATCGTGATCGCCCATCGCTTGAGCACTATCATCCATGCGGACAAGATCTGCTACCTGGAGGATGGACGCATTGCCGAGATGGGAACCGCTGAAGAGTTGATCGCGAAGGACGGACTCTTCGCGCAACTTGCCCGTCGCCAACAGACTTGACGGCTCACCGGGCGAGGCAACCGCAAATCGCAGTCGCCCGAGGTTAGATCCATGACCGACAAGCTCCGCATCGAGCTGAAAAGCTCTACTGCCGGGGTGGACCAACTGGCCGATAGCTTCGACCGGTTCTCGGCCCGCCACCGCTTACCGGCCGGAGTGCACCGCGCCGTGAGGTTAGCCCTCGACGAAGTCGTATCCAACATCATCCACCATGGTCACGGCGACCGCAGCGATCACGTCATCACCGTGGAGCTGAGGCTGACGCGCGACGCGCTGCGGGTGGAAGTCGTTGACGACGCGGCTGCCTTCAACATGCTGGAATCTGTGCCGCCCGACCTGGAGACGCCTCCCTCCCAACGTCCCGTCGGCGGCTTGGGAATCCACCTGGTCAAGCACCTCATCGATGACATCGCCTACGAGCGGCGCAGGGGAAACAACCACTTGACGTTGAAACAGAAGCTGCATCCACGCCGGTAGTTTCTGCTTCATCGAACCGCGTCGTCACCCGGATCGACTGAAACAGAGCAACGTAATATCGTCGCTTTGTGCCGCGCCACCGATGTGGCTGCTCACCGCGGCGAGCACTGCGTTCAGGACGCCGTTCGGGGTTCCATCGGCATCTCGCATGGCGGCGAAAAAGCGTTTATCCCCGAACAGCTCGCGACTTGCGCTCTCCGCCTCGGTGATGCCGTCCGTGTAGAGCGCGACGACGGCGGACGGCTCGAGCACATGGCGAACGGAATGAAAACGGGCGCCCGCGTCGAGACCGAGCGGCGGGTCGCCGCTTTGCCCCAACATTTGCGGCGCCTCGCCCCTACGCCGCACGACCGGTAGGGGATGTCCGGCGCTGGATACCGTAAGCTCCCCGCTTCCAGGTGTTAGCACGAGGAGGACCAGAGTCACGAAGATGCCCTCGCGAGCGTCGCGGGTCAGGGCTCGATTCAGCCGTGACAGGATCTCCGCCGGCTCGCTCTGCCCGGCAGAGTGATAGCGCATCTCGCTGCTGAGCTTCGCCGCGTAGAGGGCCGCTGAGACGCCCTTGCCAGATACGTCCGCGACCGCGATGCCAATCCGTCCCTCCGCGAGCTCCAGAAAATCGTAGAAGTCGCCCCCCACGGCGAGCGCCGGGCTGCATTCCACCGCGAAGTTGAATTCGGAGACCCGCGGCGGACGCTGCGGCAGAAACTGTTGCTGGAGCCGCCGCGCGAGCATCAAGTCCCGCTCGAGGAGCTCCTGCTCGAGAAGCTTGCTGTGAAGCTTACTGTGAAGCTGGGTATAGGCCAGAGATGCGCCGACCTGTTGCGCGATGTTCAACAGGAAGGCCATGTCGGGCTTTCCGAAGGGCCGTCCCAGATCGGTGTCCACCAGGATGACGCCATAGACGTCGTTGTTGAAGACCATGGGCACGCACATGGCGGATGTCAGCCCCATATCTTGGACGGACGCGGCTTTTTGGTATCGATCATCCGTCGTGACGTCGATGAGCAGAATACCTTCGCGCTTACCCACGGCATCCTCGACGAGCGTACGACTGGCGGTGATCTCCTTCCCGCTCTCTTCGCGGGCACGTGCTCCTCTTGGGATGAGCTGACCGGTTTCCCGATCGCGGAGCAGGATGAACGCTCGCGCCGCTTGGGGCAGGAGCCCGAAGATCTCGTCGAGCACGAAGCGAAGCACGTCATCGGCATCGAAAGACTCGCTGACCACGTTTCCCAGATCGTTGAGGAAGCGATACGCTCTCGAGAGGTTCTCGACCAGCGGGCCGCTTTCTTCCTGGCCGAAGGCCGCAGCGGCAGAATCCTCGGCATCCATCGTCATGAGGACGCGGCCCGATTCGTTCTCCTTTTCCAGCCAGCTGAAGCTGGAGCTGTCACCAAGCGATCCCATTCGGGTAGCCCGTGTATACTTGGCGGTCACGGAGCCGAGGTTCAAGACGTCCCCGTCGCTCAGTGAAGTGGGCTCCGAGATGCGCCGGTGGTTCACGAAGGTCCCGTTCTCGCTATTGAGGTCGAGGAGCAAGCACTCGCTACGCGTCCAATTCAACATCGCGTGGCGGCGCGACACCGTAGTGTCCTCCAGAATCAGATCGGACATGGGGCCGCGACCCAAGACGATGGTCCGGTCGAACTGGAACACCGTTCCCTCTTGGGAACCGCTGACTATCGTCAACTTAGACATGCGCTATTGCGGAACGTGAGAGGTTGGCGATCAGGATTTGGTCTTGCCACGCTCGGAACTTCCCGACGACGTTCCGTCTTGCCGCGTCTTGTTTCGAGAAGATGACGCCGGGCTTCGCGGCGAGCGGGGACGGGATAAGAGCTCCGCCACCTCGAACGAAAGGCTCGGGTTCCGCTTATCGTTTGTGGGAGTCGTCTCCGGCTTGAGCTGGCGCGACTCGTCCCCCAGCAGTTTCATTGCCAGCGAGGCGAGCCGGGAGGGCTTGCCTACCGGCTCGGAGTCGAGCTCGGCGATGGCCTCTTCGCGAGAGCAGACCATGCGGAAGTAGCCGGTGAGTCCAGAGACTTGGAAGACCGACTTCACGTGTTCGTTCAACGAGCAGAGCACCAGTCCTCCATCGATGGCGTCGAGTCGTTTCGCGGCCATGACCAGCACGCGAATACCCGCACTCGTCAGGTGTTCGATCGAGCGAAAGTCCATGACCAGCCATCGAGTGCCGCCGTCGAGCAGCTCCACGACTTTGCGCTCGAGGTGGGTGGACGAGCGCATATCGATGCTGCCGTCGGGTCGAAGAATAACGATATTTCCGTGCTTGATCTCCTTGATTTTCATCTCGTGACTCAGGCACCTTTGCCGCGATTCCGGCCGACGATCGGGCAAGCGAACGATCTAGGTGCGCCGGAAAACGAGCTCGGCGCTGGCAATCCGAATCCGATCGCCATCCTCCAATACGTGCTCCGTGATCCGCTCATCGTTGACGTGCGTTCCGTTCTGCGATTCGAGATCCTTGAGCGTGAAACCTGTCGCGCTAGCGGTGATGACGGCGTGTACACGCGAGACTCCTGGCCGAGAAATCTGGATCTGGTTCTCGGGCGTACGTCCAATGTAGTTGAGACACCCGAGGGCATGCTCGACAGGCTCGTCTCCCTCCGCTTCTCGAACAAGGCTTGCGTTGGGAACGATAAACGTGGAATCCCGCGCCGCGGACGGCGGCGTCTCCTGTGCCATGAGCATCGTCTTGACCTTGGGGACGCCTGCATTGTGCCGGGCGTCACTCTTAGGGCCGGTCGGCAGGATTCTGGCACCGTCGACTACTTTCGGGAGAGTGGGGGCGATGTCCAACTCCAGCTCGAGCTCGTCTTCCGTGTCGAATGCGCTCACGAAACGCTTGTTGAGCTCATCGGAATCAGCCAAGACGGAACGGCAACGCTCCAGGGCCTGCTCGCAGGGTGGTAGCCTTTTCCCCAGCTCTTCCTTTGAGATTTCGCCAATCGCGCTGCGGAACTCGATCTCCTCCTTCTCGGCGCGGGCTTGCTCGAAGGCCTGCTTCAGCTCTTCGCGGATGGGCTTGAACAGCGCGTAAGCTTGCCGCGCGTCGTTCTTGTGCAGCTGGGCGTCCGCGGTGAGTCGCTCCAGCTGGTCTTGGTAGTCGTCTATGACCGTCTGGTAGACCCTTTCGGAAATACTCTCCGCTTTCTCCTCGGCCTTCTTGATGAACTTCTCGAGGCGGAGCCGTTGCTTTTTGATCGCACCGAGCTTCTCCACGGCGGAGATGTCAATGTTAGCGAGCTTCCCTGCCACTACGGCTCCTTTAGTCACGGCCGTCGAGTTCATCAGATGGGAACGTCGGAAGAGCAGGCGTGACCCGTTGGCACACGGCCACAAACCAGTCTTCGAAACCTGTCGGCGCACTCACCCAGAAGTTTTCCAGGGACAGTCGATGGTTGCGGCCTCGCAAACCGAGCACCTCCCTTCCTTGAAAGATACCAGGAATCGGAAGTGCGATCAACCGAGCATCTCGTCCGATTTCAAAGAGATAGGGGGAAACGCCGGCCTTGAGTCAGCAACGGAAAATCGTCCTGACAACACCGAAGCGGACTTCGTCACCGTCGTTGAGCTCGTTCCGCTCGCCGGTCTTGATGCGGTTGCCTCGTAAGTACGTGCCGTTGCTCGTGCTAGTGTCCTCACGAAGATAGAAACCGTCTCCATCCCGGACGATCGTCGCGTGACGGCGGCTCAACGTCCGTTCCGTATCCAACTCGGTAAAGTCGATGTCCAGTGCGATCCCGGTGGAACGGTCGAACCGTCCGATCGACGTCTCCTCCGTTTCGGACAAGGAAAAGTGCTCGCCGCTCGGTAGCAGTACCAGCCCCGCTCGCCGGCGCGCTCTGCCCGGCGGATCCACGGGGGGAGGAAGGCTGGCGCTCCGCTCACCGAGCACTTCCTCGGCGAACCGGGTAGCGCGGATCTCGGCTTCCTGCTGCTCGCGAAGGCGGCGCGAGAGCTTGCGGAGCATTTGAATCGCGATCTCTGTGTTCTCCTGCAACAGCTGTGCGAGTGTGCCGTAGTCGATTTTCAGAAGCTTGTAATCGGTAACCGCGCGCGCGCTTGCGTCCCGGTGCATTCCCTCGAGAAGGGACATTTCTCCGAAGAAGTCACCCACTTCGAGAAGGGCGAGCTGGCGCGGATCACCCGCGAGCTCCTTGACGATCTCGATCTCGCCCGCCTGGATGATGTACATCTCCGCGCCTTCATCTCCCTCCTGGAAAACGTACTCACCGGCCGCACCAGCAACGATGAATCTAGCCAGGTCGTTGGAATCGTTGGATACAGAATTCATCGACAACTACTCTCGCTCAAACTTGCAAAGAAACATGCGCTCTCCGGAAGGCGGCGGATCCGTCTCCAGCCGGATGGCAATTGTGCGCTAAATTCTTGGATGAAGCAACGAGCGCGCTCGACGGCAAAGGCGAAGAGCTTCGCGAACGAAGCGATAAACTGTGCGACGCGATGCGTATCGTCATCGCGCACTGCCTCGGCACAGGATCGGCTTGGACGACAAGACTTTGACACCTGAAAGGTGGCAGAATTACAGAGGTGGGTTGCCAAGAGTTGATGGAGAGAGAATGCGCCCAATGCGGTGCTGGCGAAGAGACAGAGCTCCTCCCAGAGTTCGCATGCGAAGGTAGGTAGAGTTTGGCGGTTCTAATGGACTACGATACTTTGCAGGAATGTCAGCGGGACGACGAAGTCCTGAACGAAGTAGCCCGATACCTCGAGAATCCATACTCCGAAACGTCTCCCGCGCAGAAGCCGAAGTTTCCGCTTCAAGATGAGCCCCATGTGCTTGCTTGGGAGAGCTATGCGGCTCACGCCGAGGAGCAGGGTGCGGTGGCGGTGTTGCGAGATAGATTCGTACAGTTGAGATTTCCCGTTGAAGAAGGGATTAGCCAAACAAAAGAGTATCGGCTAGCGACCAAGAGGGGTCGTTTCGAGGCAGCCGAGCGCTACGCGGAGGGTGTGCCCTTTGCCGAGCCCGGAAACATCACCATGGGCGTGTACTCGAGCCTCGCGGGTCGCGTGCCTGTGATCCTTGCGGGACAGCGTAGCGATTTCGAAGCTTTGGTGAGGGTATTTTCATCGAGAAACGAACCCGAACCCGTCCCGGCTTCCATGGGAGCCTGCATCGTGACTGGCTTCAACAATTGGGATCGAGTGAGGTCGTATCGCCGCAACTGGGAGCACGAGCTCGGGCGCGCGGCGAGTGAGGAAGAATGGCACCAGGAATTTCGCGAGGCCGTCATTCCCAACAAGCGGTTGTATCAGGACCGATTCATTATCTTGAGCTCCGGCTATTACAGCGACTGCTCGGCGGAATCGTTGGGTGTAGATGCAGAAGGATGGCGAGCTCGCTCAATTGCTATTCGGCGTGAACATGAGTTCACACACTATTTCACGTATCGAGTTTTCTCTCAGATGAGAAATCATTTGCACGACGAGGTCATAGCGGACTTCGTCGGGCTCGCGAAAGCCACCGGTGCCTACGACCAAGGACTCGCCGCCAGGTTTTTTGGACTGGAGTCGTACCCGGAATATCGTCCCGGGGGGCGACTCGAGAACTACCTCGGGTCTCCCTCGGTCTCGGCAGCGGCGAGCAAAGTGCTGCAATGCGTCGTCCATAGGAGTATTCGGAATCTTGCCGTATTTGCCCGAGGCCGATTGGAGCGGTTGACAGATCTCGACTACCTCAGTGAGGTGGTTTTCGTGTTGGCTCGCCTCGGCCTCGACGCGCTTGCAGCTACCAATGCCGTGTCCGTCATCGAAGCACGGCTTGGTGAGGGCGGATGATGGAATCCGTGCAGAGGCCGCGCCAGAAGAGGAATCCGCGGTTCGGGAGTCGCGAGAGAACCTTGCGGCTGAAAGAAATGAACCCGGAGAAACAGTGGCCAGGCTAACCGAGGCGGAATTGGCAGCGAACCTTGCCGATCCCGATGAAGTCTCCATCGGAGAGTGCTCGTTCGGTGACGAGCTCGTCGTTTACATAAGTGCCGTTGCGGGATTCCAAGTCTTTTAGGACGAATCCGTCCGGACTTGCGGTGATGAGCGCGTGCTTACGCGAGACTCCCTCGAGCGCGAGACGTACCTGGTTTTCGTCGGTTCGACCGATGTAGTTGAAGACTCCCAGAGGGAACGCTTCTGCATCGCCGCCTCGATCGTCAAGAGTCACGAGTGACGCGGCCGGCACGATAAAAGTAGCGTTGTCGGAGACCGCCGTTCCCGCGGAATTTCTACGATCCATGTCACTCGAATCGACGACAGGGGCCGGGATGCCGTTCACGGTTGTGCCCACGTCGATTTCCGGCGCCGGCTCCTCTGCGACGAGGCCTTCCTCCAACTCGGCCTCGGAGTCGAATGCGTCGACGAATTGCTTCTTCAGTTTGTCGGCTGCCACAAGCTCAGATTTCTTCTTCTTGAGAAGTTTCTCCGCCTCTTTGAGCTTCGTCTCGAGATCTTGGTCGGCAAGCTCGCCCAGCACGTTCCGAAATTCGATTACCTCTTTGTCGATCCGAGTTTGCTCGAACGCGACTTCTATCTGCTCTCTTAGATCGTGTAGCTTCCGATACTGCTCTCTCGCCTGTTCCTTCAGGGGTACCGACTTGATGTCTAGCTCAACATGCCTGGTCTCGTAGTCGCTCCTGACACGCTCATAAACCGTGCTGTCGACCTGTGCATGGAGCGACTCGGCCCTCTCCATGAACCCCGCGACCTTGTTTCGCTCCTGGTTGAGCTTCAAGAGGGACTTGATGGCGGTGGTATCGATTTCCTTGAGCTTAGCTAGCATAGAGATTCTGTAGAGGGTTGAGTATTCACTGCAATGGTGCTCACGGAGTAACAGCGTTCGAATGAAAGATAGCAGCGATGCGGAAGATATTTCAAGTAGCACGGCGGAGCGACGAGAGTTCGCCAACGCCCGTATCGCGGCGCTCCTATCCCTCGACCGCGCAAGGCCATGATCCCTTTGGCCGACCTCGATATGCTCATCGTGCCGATCGGCGGCGGCGGCTTGATTTCAGGGTGCGCTCAGATCGTCAAATTGATCAAGCCGGAGATCAAGGTCATCGGTGTCGAAATGGCTTTGGCACCCGCAATGAAGCGCAGCATCGAAGCGGGACGACTCGTGACACTCGATAGCGTTGCGATTATTATCGATGGTCTTGCGGTCAAGACGGTCGGCGAGTACACCTTCGAAATTTGCAAGGCGTTCGTTGATGACATCGTCACCGTCGACGAAAAGGAGATTTTCACCACCATCCCGTGGATTATGGAAAGATGCAAACTGGTGGCCGAAGGCGCTGCTGCTTCGACGGTCGCTGCCTTGCTGACGGAAACCATCCGGCCCGCGGCGGGTAGCAAAGTGGCCTGTGTCCTGAGTGGTAGGAACCTGAATCTATCTGCTCTACAGAATATGACGTGGAACTGATTCTTTTTGTGTGTTTGGCCACCTCGCGCTATTCGTACCAGGCGTGCCGTCGCCCACGCGCAGCAACGCAACGATTAGGCAGAGCTCCACATTATAGGATGTGTGAAACGCAAGACCCGCTGACCCTCGTGAAGTCCCAAGCCAATTCGGTCCTCGAGGAAACGCAACTCAGCCAGGCCAAAAAGGCCTTAATTCACACCCGAATCAGGGAGGACCCCGCCCCGCCGTGACACTGGCACGCCTTTGTCGAGTTTGGCTTTTGCCTTGTCCGCGGCTTTGGGACGACTCGTCTCGTAAATGCGCTCGGCGAGATCCCGCTCCTCTTGGAGGATTTTCGTGACGGCCTCGGCCTGCTTGACGGCGAAGTCCATCTGATTCAGCTTTTCGCCGATGTGCTCAATATAGGCTTTCTGCTTCTGGAAGCTCTCGATATTGACGTCGATGTCCCGAAAGAGATGGCTCAGGCCATCGAGCTTGCTCTCAGCCTCTTGAATCGCGCCATATTTGCGTTCGACGGAGCTCACCTTCTTCTCGAGCTGTCCTGTCTGCCCCAACAATTGCGCCACCAGTTCCTTGGTCTCGAGGATGCCATTGCGGGCTTCTGCAATCTCCTGCGCCTCTTTGTTGACTCGCTCCGAAACATCGAACACGCCGTCCACGTCGCGGGCTACCCGTTTCACGGTGTTCTGGCGCGAGTTGATCTGCCCAATGTTGCGGTCGAGGCCATCCACCATTTCCTGGAGTGATTGGAATTTTTCGTTGAACTCGCCCATTTTCGAGCGATGCGTCGCGAACTCATGCTCTTTCCTCTCCAGTTCCTTCGTGAGCCCGCCGATCTTTTCGAGCTGAACCGCCGCGGACGCGCCCTGAATCGCGATCTGCTTCTGACGCGAATCGAGCTCGAGCAGCTCCTTTTCCCACTTTTTCCGAAGCTCTCCTGCCTCTTTGAACTGGTTGTCGAAGGTCTCGAACTGCTCGACGCGCGTCGCGGACCGCGAAAGAGCGCTCTCGATTTGTTCGACGATGCCGGCGGTTTGCATCTGTGAGTCGATGAGTCCTTGCTTTTCGACCCCGATCTCTTCGAGACGCCTCTCCGCCGCCTCTAGTCGCCCGCTCAGGGCCTCGGCTGTCTTAGACAGCTGGGCCAACCTGTTCGAACGGTGCATCGAGGACAACTGTTTTTGATGATCCTTGAGCTGGGCTCCGAAGCTTTCCTGCGTCGACTGCATGGACGCGAGGCTCGCTTGCTGCGTGGCCTGCTCCCGAAGCCGGGTCTCGATTCCCTGGCTCAGCTCATTGAGAGCATTGACGCGAGTCTCAATGGTCCGGACCATCTCTAGTCTTTGCTCGAGGTCGTTCGACTTTCCCGCGAGTGCATCGGACAGTTGATGCGCCGTGTCGAGACGATCGCTGAGACCGTCCAGCATCTGGAAGCGCTCCGACAATTGCTTCGCCCGACCTTCCGCGTCGACACTCTCGCTGCGGAACGTAGCGAGGACCCCGTTCGTGCGGTCGACCTCGGCGCGTACTTCGGAGAGCATCGAGAACTTGCCACGGAGCTCGTCCTGGCTCGTGAGGAGCTTGGTCAACCTGGAATCGACCTCCTCCACCACCAAGCCCCGCGCCTTGAGCATGTCCATCTCGTTTGACACTTCCGTTGAGCGCTTCGACAGCGAGTCGAGACGTTCATCGAGGGGACCTAGGCCCTCCACCTTCTCGTGCACGTTTTGGACGAGCGATTGCATCGATTGAAGGCGAGCCTCTAGCTGCTCCGCTTTCCTCTGTGCGGCGGCGAGCTCGTTGTGCTTGGCCGCCAGAGCCTTTGCCTGTCGATCATAGTCGCGAACGCTCGTCGTGAGGTCCTGGACCTTCTGATCGGTGAGCTCCACTTGCTGGCGCATGGAGTCGGCACGAGAGAGCTCGTGGCGCAGGCTGTCGAGCGCGGACGCCATGTTCTTTGTCAGGTCGAGGCTTTCGCTGCCGAATTGCTTCTTCTCCTGTTTGACGTCTTCCACGCGAGCATCGAGCTCATCGTACATTTTGTTCAGTTGGGCCAGCCGGCCGTACGACTTGTCCATGACGCGCTTGTTGTCGCTGAGCTTCTTGACCTGACGGTCCACGTTCCAGAGCAATTCGTTGACCCGCGCCGACTCCGCGTTGGCCCGCTCCACCGTGCCCTCGACAGCCTCGAGAGCGTGGGCCTTCTGACTGACGTGCTCGCACATACCGTTGAGCGTGTGGAGCTGCTTGTCGAGCGACTTGGAACGATCTTCGGCAGAGGCGAGCTCGGAGAGCTTGCCCTCGAGCTCATGAGCTTTCTTCATAGCTCGATCGAGCTCTTTCTTGAGCGCTCCCCCGCCCTTCTGGAGCGTTGAGGTGTTCTTTTCCAGAGAACCGGCGGCCGCGTGGATCTCCTTGTATTCCTTCTGTACGGAGCCCATGCGATCCTTGAATTCGGCCTGCATGGAACCCAAGCGATCCTGATATTCGTCGAGTTGAGCGTGCACGACGCCGACTTGCTTTTCCACTTTTGTCAACTCATCAGATTTCTTACCAAAAGATACGAGCCGATCGTCCGCTTTCCGACTGAGCTTGAGAATCTCCTCGAGCGCTTCGGAGCTCACTCTAGCCTCCGTGGCCTGGGTGGCCGCCTCGCCGATCTTGTTCCGCGCCTCCTCCACCTCTGCCTGAATGCCCTGTAGCTTCTCTTCCGTTTGCTCCAGCTCGCCCGACAATTTCTCGGAACTGCTCAAACGCGTGTCCACCGTCTCGAGGTTCTTCTCCGCAAGCGATATGCGCTCCTCGATCGAGTCGACGGAGCTCGACACCCCAGACAGTTGATCGACCCTCTCCTGGACCTGGTCGATTAGCTTCTTGAGCTGGGTCTTTTGATTCCGGGCCTTCTTTGTTGCCTGATCCAACTCTTTCGAAAGCTCCGGGGAGGCTGCCTTCGAGCCACTTCCTACCAACTTGTTGAAGAGACTATACATCTCTATAAACTCCTTGCTTGCGGGGAAAAATAGCCGCTTATTTAATACCATAAATGAGCAGCTAAACTCAAACGGCGTCGCCGAACGCAGGCAAGATTCCGAGACTGGCGGTCCATCCGAGCCCTCCAGCAAGCGCCGTGGCTCAGGTGTCGCTCGTCGCGCTGACACTAATACCCGAACCCGCTAATCCTGGGTCCTAGGCCATTTTCGGCCGTGACAAGTCGCTGCGACCGGTGCTCGCCATTCACTGTACCTAGTGTGAACTTAAAGCTTTATGATACAGTAGATTACAGCCAATTCGGACCGCGGGCGCGCACTCAAAATGAGCGACAAAAGCGTTTCCTCTCATCTTCCTTTCTTTTCTTGTCTTGGCGCCTTTGCGACTTTGCGACTTTGCGTTACGCTTTTCCTAATATTGATCTAGCGTCTCTCCCGGTGCGAGCGGCTCGAGGGTCCGAAACCTTGCGAGGCTTGGTCCGCTCAGCGACGACCAGAGAAAGGGTCAGCGGCGGCGTAGGTCGTGGTGCGACGGTGCGATCCGAGCTGTCTCGAAGCCGCGGGGAAGACCCGGTTGCGTCCGTTGCGCTTGGCCTTGTAGAGAGCTTTGTCGGCGGCGCGGATGAGCTCCGTGCTCCCGAAACCGTCTCTCGGATAGTTCGCGACCCCTCCGCTGAAACTGAGAAACCCGAGCGGCCGCTTCTCTCGATGCGGAAAGTCGTGTTCGGCAACATGACGCGATATGTTCTCGGCAGCTTTCAACGCCTCGTCGGACGTCGTTCCCGGAAAGATCAGAAGAAACTCTTCTCCGCCATAGCGTCCGAACACACTGGTTTCGCGCGTGTTGTCCGCAACGACTTGAACGAATCTCTTGAGCAGACGGTCACCCTCATCGTGGCCGTTGACGTCGCTCAGCCGCTGGCAGCGGGTCAAGCTGTTCTTCGGCCAGGAATCGAACGTCTGGAACTTCTTCCGCAGCCACCGGTCGAACCTCTCCTTGTTTCAGGTCGCGGTGGCTCGTCCGTCGACGATGGAGCCCATCGACCTCATGGCCGCGCTCGTGTGGGCGCTAAACGAACGAGTCGAAGCCACCGGCTCACGATTTCTCGTAATCAATACCGGACATCGTGGTGAATGAACACCGCTCTTTCACGAGCTCCGTCCCAAGCTCGAAGGGATCCCCCAGCTCGGTCTCGAAGGATTCCTAGGGAAGGCCCGCGATGAGCCGCCCGATAGGCCGTGGGATTTCCCCGAGGACACGCACTGGAATCGAAACTCCTATCAGCTCGCGGGCAAGATCCTCGCCGGGCACATCGTACGTCACGGCCTGCTTCCTTGAGTGAAGGATAGTTATTGTCAAGTGGGTCGTGCGGCCGTGCCGGCGCACCACAATCTTACGCTTCCGATGGTCTGTTCAGCCCCGGGTATTCGACTTGATAGATCCGTCTAATGAGCTGCGCCCAACTTTTCTTACGCGGCACGCTTGTTTGGCAAAAGCTCGGGTTCGGCTGTTGATATCGAGTGGTCGTTGTCACCGGGGGAGTGAAGTGTGAGGCCGCGCTTTTACGGAAACCCGGGACCTCGAAGCGTAGGCTTCCCGCTCGTCTTCGTAGCCTTCGCGGCACGGGCAAAGGGAATGCGCGCTGTAGTACGATTCGTGCCCTCGATTCAGTGGATCGCGTACTAGAGGAGTTTGTGCTTTGAACGGAGAGCCACAAGCTGAGTCCGACGCGTCGCGAAGGTCCAGCGTTCGAACCCTCTGGCCGCGCGTCTTGCTCAGCGTGGTTCTTGCCGCCCAATTTCTGCAAACCACCCCTGTCCCCATCGACTCGCTGCCGCGCAAGCTCGAGGTCGTTTCGTAACCATCGAGGCTGACGAGATGCCATTGGCTTCCAGCCGAGCTCTTCGCCGAGGCATGCGTATCACGCTCTATGTTCTTCTGGTCGATCTCGCCCTCGTTGTAATGACGGGCGGCGTGTCTCTCATCGGCCCGGTCAGCACGATCGGTTTCGCGGCGCGCTCGTTCCTAGCACTCGCACTCGTCGCCTTCGAGGGATTTCGTCTGCGCGAACGATTCTATGCCTACCTAGCTCTACTGCTTCTCCTCCTTCCGATTCTTCACTTTCGCGGATTTCGTCTGCGCGGTGACGGGCTTTGGTATTACTCCTACGCGCATTCGGTCGCTCTCGATGGGGACATCGATCTGCTGAATCAGTATCGAAGACTCGGTATCGATCACGAGAGAGGCTCACAACCGGTACGAGAGACCGGACGAGGTCGCTTTACTTTTCCCGTCGGTGCCCCCCTGTCGTGGGTCCCCTTAATTTGGCTCGGCCACGTGAGCGCGTGGTGGTCGAACGTCCACGGCATCGACACCGCCTATGACGGATTCAGCGATCCCTATTTACATACGGTCGCCCTGGGAAACCTCTTATGGGGTTGGCTCGGACTTCTCGTTCTGGATCGCTTCCTTCGCCATTGGTTCGAGCCGGCGGTGGCTTTTCTCACCACGGTCGGGATCGGCCTCGGCAGCTTTCTCGGCTGGTATCTCACCTATCATTCCATCTATACGCACGCGCTGACCTTTCTTCTCGTCGCCCTATTTTTGATGCTGTGGATTGCTGGACCCAAGAGCTTGCGAGACTTCGCCGTGATGGGCCTCGTGCTCGGCGCGGCCGGGTGCGCGCGTTGGCAAAACGGTGTTTTCGGTGTCTTGCTCGCACCGATCTTCCTCGCGCAGCTCAGCCGCAGAAAACTGCCGCCCGCCATCATTTTCGGCGCCGCGGCCATCGCGACGCTCTTGCCTCAATTCGTGAGGTGTCGGCTATCCATTCTCGTTTCCCATGAACTGGATTTTTGCTGCGCGCTACGACCGGCCGAAGACGCAATACGACATCCTTGTAGGTAAATATCTCTTTCACAGCATGCTGAATCTGGGGGGGGTCATCGATCTCGGCCCGAGCGATCCCGCTTTCATCGGAAACGGATGGAGCGGCCTCAAAAATTGGGAAGAGCTAGAGCGCGAGGTTCGACATGCCGAAGGGCCGCGCGCAATGAAATTTATTGTTTAGTAAAGCACGGACAAGACGACCACTTCAAACAGGAGAACTACTATTCGGGGCAGAAAGCAGTATTCATAAAAAAAGCAAAGAGGCATTTAAAATGGACATTGTCAAAATCATAAAGAGTCTTCCAATGGGAGCAATAAAAAAGTTAATTAATAGGGCGTGAACACGATTACTGCTATTTCAACCGCCGTTGTTTTACCTAGAGCCACGACCTACTTGCATGCCTCGATCACTTACTTTGTTGGTCTGGCACGAGCTCACGGCGAGCCCACATTTTCGAGCGCGAAGACATGCAACTTCTCTTTCTCACCCGCGGAAAAGATCTCTTTCCAGTGAGGACGCCGCTCGAGCTGATCTAGGGTGACGCCGTAGTCCTCAAGGAGGTCGGACGCTACCAAGACGTAACGGACGTGATAGCGCTCGGCGAGATCCTTCATTGCTTCGACATCGCCGTCCACGAGCAACGATCTCTCCAGATCGCGGCGGTTTTCGGAATTTGGTGGAGAATGGATGAATTTGCCCAGTAGTACTCGCCTGGCTCCTAGGGCGGCCACGAATCGAGAATAAGCCCGGCCCGCTATGAAGTTGGCCCCGGGCTCGGTTTCCTTGCGGATGAAAGCAGTCGTTTGCACCAGAGGCTCGCGGAGAGGTGGCACCGATCCCCGGAAGTAGTGATCCATCCTTTGAGGATCCCACCATGACAGCAAGGTGAGAGGGAAGCACACCACGAGGACCGCTGCTGCTAGTGCTGGGCGAGACCAGCCAAGCCGGGGAGCAGCCCTTCGCGCCAGGTTCCAGGCGCCGACGCCGGCAACGATGGCGAAATAAACTTGAATGAGGTGATAGACATCGTCGGTCTCTTTTACGAACTGCAACCACGAGAGCACAACGTAGCCGCACCAAGCGGCCAATCCACCCAGCGCTATGGAAAGCCATATTCGACTGAGTGGGTCGTCGCGGCGATACAAAACAATCCCGCCCCAAACGGCTAAGAAGAAAACCGCCCCCTGATCCAGCGTTACTTGAAGGAAGTGCGCGGGAAGAGATGGAAGAACCTGATGCCTGTGGGGCACGAGGAAGGGGTATCCAGCCACAAGCATATATAGATAGGGACTGACGATAACGAGATTGACGCCCAGCGCCACCAAGACATCCAGAAATGCCTTCGTCGCAATTTTTCTCTGCTCGACCCAGGAGAGAGCGACGTAGACGAGAAGCCCGACTGAGACCACCGCCCAGTAGATAACGAAGGCCCATCCAATCAGGTGAAGTAGGAGACCGGCCGCAACCCGGCCTCGCCAGGTTCGGGTCCGAGCCAAGATCGCCACCAAGGGCGGGATCATAACCAGCCCGAGACTGTGATTCGGCTTCAACAGAAAGACGACGTTCCACGTCGCTTGGTACGGGCCTTCCTGATCCAAAGGCAGGGTGGACATCATCAGAGCGAAATAGGTGACGAGTGCTCTTTCCCATCCCGACCAAGAAGCCCCTTCCTTTGCCGGAAGAAGACTCATATACAAGCTCACGAGGAAGCCCACAAGTATGAATAGTGAAAGGTAGGGATAAAGAGAAAGTGCTCGATCGGGATTCCATCCCGAGGCCAGGGCTACGAACAGACTCCAAAAGGGCTCAAAGTTGAGCTGCCCAACCTGATGGGTCTCGTAAAAAGGAGTTCCTGCCGCCACGGGAATGCTCATTGCCAGGTTGTTCAATCGGTCGTTGCCCACATCAAGAGCATAGATGCGGTTCAGGGGAAGGTTGTTGATACCCCAAAGATAGCAGGCCCAAAGGATGACGCCGCCAAAAAGCCACGAATGCCGGCGAATCCGAACGATGGCGATGATCCATAGAATGAAGGCAAGGGCCGCAATCACCCTGGCTAGAGCCAGTGAACTCGTGACGTTTGGGTCGTCCATGGACTTTCACGGAGCCTTTGGACTAAGTAAACTCCGGCCTGTCGTTAGCGGTGGTCTCCGTCCGCAGCACTCCTCCATCTTATATTTTGGAGTCGTGAACGTCCATAAGCAATGGCCTACGTTTTCCAAAAGCTCACCCTTGAGAAAGGCGGCAAAGGCGGATAGACACCGGTAGTGACTTCCGAGGGTGAATCTCGTTAGGTGATTCCGTTCTCTTCGAGTGCTTTTTGGATCAGCTCGACGCTGGTGATCTTGGAAATTACCTCCGCCCGGAACCTGACGTTGAAAGTTTCTTCGATCCGGAATACAAGCTCTATATGCCGCAAAGAGTCCCAGCTTTGCGTGATCCCCATTGCCAGATTGGGAGTGACCTCTTTCTCGTTCACTTCTAGAATTTCGACCAATATGTTTGTGAGACGGGGATTCACCATGAGCAGGCTTCTAGCTAACTCAGTTCAATCCAAGGGGGAATTGTGATCGGTTGGCGCCTTGGGTCAAGCCTATAGAGGTTGGCCTCTTCGTGCTGGGGCTCAAACCCGTGGTTAGCCAGGAAATCCCGGCCCGGCGCGTTCTTGGATGTGGGAAGGTATTCACCGATCAACGTTTGGGCACCGGCGCTTGCGGCGCGCTCGGCTATATACCCCAAGAACGCGGTTTCTAGGGTCCGACCTATCACTCGGCAGCTCAATAAGAAACTGTCAATCTTCCAGACGTCGCGCTGTTGCTTATTAATGATGGCGGCGCCGACGATCCCGTTGTCACCGAACTTGTCCCTAAGCTGAAGAGAGTAGACCTCGTAGTCCTCCGATTCACAGAAAGTCTTGATATCGGCCTGCGCATATCGGCGAGTGGTGAGGTTGAATTGGTTGGTGCGCTGGATCAGCGTGGTGATTCGCGGGACAGTGAATGGATCGCCAGGCGTGATCGTCGCTTGCATCTGGAGGGAGAAGTAGAACTCCTCGAGGGAGCTGGATGCTTCTCGTAACCGGCCGCGTCGGGCCTCCTGTTTGTATAGGTGAGCACGTCGTCGGTCCTCGTTCGTGAGAGCCAGTGTATTGAAGACCTCCAAGTCCAGGATGCTTCGTCGGTAGAAACTGGGGTCTTCTGGTAGATCGACCACGAGAACTTCTGGGAGTTGGGACCGCACCCATTCCCGTTCTACCGGGCTGTCGTCGATGAAGACGAAGCTGTCGAGTCCAAGTTTCAGTTCGTCTGCGATCTCACGCAAGTGTGTCACCTTGTCTCGCCAGTCGATTTTGATCGATGCAAAGTGCTGTTCACGCAAAATCATGTCCGGATGCCCGTGGATCACTTCAAGCGCGTCGTCAAGGTTGTTCTTGCTGCTTATGGCCAGAACGACACCGCGTTCATAGAGGTTGAGAACTTCGCGCTGGAAGTCCAAAAATGCTTTCCCCAACCCGTCCTGGCCGATGGTGATGCCCCCGAGGCCTTCTTCGCTGGCGATGCCACCCCAAAGGGTGTTGTCGAGATCGAGCACGAGGCACTTCCGCCCGATGCCACGGACCGCTTTGATGTAGGAGGTCAAGAGTTTCGCCAGCGCCCCTACTGCCTCACCACCCATGGGAATTTTAGCGACATACCACATGCGCTCGTCATACCAACGTGTAGCGCCGAAGCGCGCCACCAACGACTCGTAATCGACGATGTACAAACGGGGGTTCGGGAGCGCCAGACGCTCTACTCCAGCGTTGTATTCGCGGACGATTCGCTTGAGAGAATACTGGCTGTTGCCTTCGAGAAGACCCAGAGCGCTGGTGGCGGGCATCGCCAGGTTCGTGAGCAGTACCGTCGACTTGGGAAGCGAGCTCCCAATCCGATCCACCAGGGAGGCCACATGGCTGATGCCTTCAGCGACCAGACTCCCAATGGAATCGGATCGATAGCTCAAAGGCTGTTCAAACGGCTCACTAAACAGGGCTCGCTCGTCGAGCGAGAGTATGGCAAAATCTGGGGCGAATGCGAAGAACGGTGAGGAGTCGTTGAGGATCTCTTGCCGGTATTGGTTGAAGCCGCTGACATAAAATTCGGGAACGAGTCCGTGCCCGACCAAGAATGGCTTCATCGCGTTGGGCAGGATGTCCAGGGTGTAAGATCCGAGGAGCGCGATCCTTACTGTTGCCTCCCCACCTCTCGACCTCGTTGTCGCCATTACACTCGTTCGTCCGCTGCCTCTGCGGCTGGGTCATGCAAAGCTTTCTAGTATCTGTGCGCTTCCCGCCTTGGTGGGGCGCATTAGTATTCTCACAATTCCCGCCGCGACGTGTTCCGTCCCCAGGGTCCCTTGTCGCCCGAGCAGCGTATTGGTCAGGTCCGTACTGAGCCTCGGTGGCCGGACCACAAGAAATCCTACACGTTCGTACTCTAGTGCTGCGACCTTGACGAGCCCCTCGATGGCAAACTTGGTGCTCACGTATTGTGGCATGTCAGCCTGCGGCTCCTTGACGAAGATGGACGATATGATCACAGCTCTTCCCCCAGTATCCTGCAGCACATTGAGAAATGCGGCTAAGGGCACGCTGACCAAAGACACGCCCTGGGCGACGTAGTCGTTGATGCGTTCAGTGGCACAGGGCTCCAACCACGAGGGCTTGGGGCTTGGACAGGCGTTGCACACCAGGAAGTCCAAACGGCCGTGTCTTTCTAGGATCTGCTGTTTCGCCCATCCACACCAGTCAGGGTCGCTGCCGTCGCCCCGCAGGGCCACGATGTTGCCCGGCGATTCCGAGAAGCTCTGACAGAGCCGGTCGGCGTCCTCTTCGCATCTTAGATAACTGAACAAGACGGTGCAGCCTTGGAGGGCTAGGGTTCGGCAGATGGACGAGCCCAGGCCGCGGCTACCGCCGATGACCAATGCAACTTTGCCTGCCAACGCCTCGGAGTTGGGTAGGAGAGCGCTAATGGTCTCATTGGTGACGTCGGAGGGGTCCTGTCGCGAAGCGGCCCAGGCAGCGCCCTCGGCCACTGTTTCACCTGCAGACGAGAAATTCAGCGCGAGCTGCAGCAGACCTAGGCGTTCGTCGAACCGAGAAACCGATGCCTCATAATCTAGACTCTCCGTGTTGACGGCACTCCCGCGAGTGAAGTTAAGGGATAGTTTGCAAAATAAAGCTCGGCGACCTGGAATTTCCATGCCCACAAGGTAGCTGCACCCCATCAACACGGCAATTTCTAGAGGGCGGATACCGTTTTCTTGAAGTCCGTAAAGAGAATCGATGGCGGCAAGGCGTCTCCAGTCGGGCGCGTACGTACCTTTCACTATGTCATTCTCAGCGAACTCTGACGGCTCGAGGTTGCGGGCATGTTCCCTCAATGGTGGAGGTTTGCCGGTGGAGAGGGGCAAGGGCCGGGTAGAAGTATCGGTGGTGGCTGCGAAACACGCGGAACCGCCAAGGAGCAGGCGGCGTCCGTCTTGGATCTTCATACCTACCCGGTCTGGAGTGTTCTCGGTTGTCTCGATCGACAAGTCAAGACCAACCGGAATGGCGTTGTTGAAATTTAGGGAGATTTTTGAAAGGCGCCGACCGGGCCGCGGTCCAAGCGCGCCGAGGCACGCCAACCCTCCGAGCACACCAAACACCACTCGTTCCCCAAAGGGCGTTTTTCGCGCGTATACTTCCGACATGTGGAGGGGGTTTGCGTCGTGACTGGCCGCGCTGAATTGATTGATGTCGTCCAACATGAAACGTATTTTTGCACCTGCGAGTAAGTCTTTCATGGTCGAAGTCGTCGAGTCGAGAATCACTCAGGTATGCGGAGCCTTTTTCGTTTCAAGTAGATGTAATTGTAAGCCCTTTTCAACGATAGTGTGCGGTACACGGTTTTGTTCGTTTTGGCGAGTTCGATGAGCTTCTCCACCGTTGCCGCCACAGAGAGAAAGTACACGCCGAGGTTGCCGATGATACCGACTCGCATGGCACCGCTGTTTAGTAGGTAGGAATCCAGGGAGGACACGACGCACCGAGAGGTCACCCACGGATCGAAGACCCGTACGGGCACCGTCAGCTCTTTTCCGGACCCGTCGATGACCTGCAGGCTATAGAGCGTCTTCAGCGAGGTTTTTAGCGGGAACTGCTCCCCCATGATGTCCTCGACAGTGTGGATGAGGGTGAGGTAGTTCGTGTTCACACCGAGCATTATGGCTTTCCCCTGACGCGCCAACAATTTGTGAAAGGGCGATTTGGGCCCCACAGGACTCGGAGAGAGGTGGTGCTCGCCGACGAAGTCTTTTGCGCCATTGCCCCATGCCGCGACCGAGTGGGTTGGATGCAGGCTGCGCACCACCCCTGGCATCCGCCGGAAGACCTCGCTAAGAAGCCCCATCAGCGAGGGCGAGCGGTCCACGCGGAAGACGGGCGCGGACGCAACATACTCGAACATGATTCCCTTATGGGTGTAAGCGGGCATTGCGAGGAGGCCCTGCTCCGTCACCGCCTGCTGGAGTGCTCGGACGATTTCAAACGCCCCGCCTTCGATATGCGTCAAGCGATCAAAGGAGCTATGGACGAAAACGACGTCGCCACATGTGATGCCCTGCTCGGCAAGAAAGTTTCTGAATTCCTTCAGGCTCACCGGTTTCAACCGGCGCTTCAAGAGGTGAGTCTGCCAGCCGCGGTACCTTCGCGAGAAACTGTTCAAGAACAGAGATCCTCCTTGCCGCATTCTCCCAATGGTTATGGGGCCACCCCTTGGCTGCCAGACGGTCTCTCGCTCCTTGCGGGAGATAATAGCATACACATTTTGACCCGCTGAAACGACGCGGGTGATGGAGGTGATGGGTCAACTCGTATGGTTTTGCGGGTCGAGTCGGAAGTATGTAGTCTGTGTGGGGATTTGGGCTGCCTCGTACTCCTCGGACCGACCTTCCTTTCGGTGGTCCAGAGAAAGGAGCGAGTGTGTCGATGTATGGGGACTATCTTGCACGCGGGCTCGACGCGCTTTTTCGAGATTCGTCTGAAAAGGGCTTCTGGCTCGATTCGGAGAGCCGGATTCTCAAGCAACTCGACCTGTCGATAGAAGATGGTGTGTTCCGTTGGACGAGTGACGAAACACTCGAGTATCGGTACGGTCCCATGGGCTTGATGGGAGCGTTGTACTGGAGGAAGAGCACACTGGGATCGCCCGACTACGACTCCCAGATGGCCGCATATCTTGACTTCCTTACGCACAAGATTAGCCCCGAGCAGGGGGTCCGGGGTGACCGTTCCGCCTTCAACCACGCGATCGTCTTGGCGGCTTTGGCGTTAGGCGCTCTATCGTTGCCGGACGGTACGCCGGGAGTGAAAAAGGGATCGCTTGTGGCCGCTACCGTTGCGCTTTTCCGCCACTGCCGCGAACGATGGCCGTTAAGCGCGTTGCGGGACAACCAGGGGTTATTGCTGCTCTTCGCCTACACCTTGGTATATGAGCTCTTGGCGGGGAGAGATGCCCGAGAGCTGCGTGAAGAGCTTGCACGCTGCACGCGGTATCTTTGTGGCATGCAGTCGCCTGAGGGGGTATTTCAGACCGGCGACAAGCGGTACGTATACCATCAGCGCATGATGTATCCCCTCTGGGGATTAACTAGGGCTATCTCCATTTTTTCGGAGAGCGAGGAAAAGCATGTTTTGCTTGGGCACGTGGAGCGCACACTCGACTTCGTGATCCGTGAGCGAAAGACTTGGGACGCGGGATTCTACTGGCATCCGTATGTCTGGACGTACCCCACCCGCAATGTATACATCCCGTGGTGGGTGAACGCTAACCCAAGGAAGGAACGGTATTACGAGTGCCACCAATGTTTCTTCGTGTATGCCGCCGAACAATATCGTCGGGCGGGAGGACGTCACGATTACAGTGAGGAGGTGATCTCCGCACTCAACTGGATCTTCAAGACTAATCGCCGGGGAACGGACTTGGTGGAGGAAACGGGAATAGGAGTGCCGCTTAGAGTTGTGGTAGGGAGGACGGGTAGGATCGGCGACCGCGACAGCCTGTTCAAAGGTGCCTATGAAGTTGGAGCATATATCATGGCCTTGACGGACATCGCGGAGCGAGAATGAGCTCCGATTCTCCACTTGTTGACTGACGCACCGGTAGCGATTTTTGAGAGCGGGCTCGGTTGAGCCGCCAACACCTGCGGCTTACGAACCTGCGCGTCCCCGGGTTCTCTTCTAAATCTAGCTAGGGATGAACACGAGTTCGTTGTAAAGCTCGCCGACAGGTTATGGGCCGTCAAAAGCGAAACGATGAGCTGGGCGCCGGCGCCAGGGCGCTCGGTGGTGTGGTCGAGGCTATTATTTTATTGCCTTGCTTCACCCCCTCCGGACGATTTGAGGACTAGAGCTACGCCATAAACGCTTTGGTGTTCTCGACTACGGGGCTGCTGAAGAATTAATTGGACATAAAGAAGAGTGCGATCCGATTGCAGCCGCGAAGATGGCAAAGTACGCTATCCGACCGCGGAGGATTTGCCCAGCTTATTGTTCTGCGCCCCCTAAGTGTCAACATGCCGATCGGCGCAAGTCGATCGGCATTGTGATCTACTGGGAGTCGCGAATCGCTTGATTTGCCCCACCTCTATGTCGCAGGCCCCTATGTGCGGACGGTTATTTCCCACTACCAGAGCAACCATGAGCTGGTGTTGTTGGAAAGCATTCCTGGCCCTCCCGAATGGAACGAGAACTTCGTGCCCCGTGCCCTGTTTTCCGGAAGGGGACCTCTAGCAAATCTGCTCTTCTCCTACTTCTTAGCCAGAAAATCCCGGACCGGCGCGTTCTTGGATGTGGGAAGGTATTCACCTGCAAATAGTCCATCGATTGTCGAGACCACACTGATGTGCCCGAACCACGGACTCGCGCGCTCCTCCTTATCTCGTGCCCTGATTCTCTCCTCGACAACCGCGGCACGAATTTTACCTGCTCATACTCCGATCTCCCCACCAAGAGGCACTCTAAGCTCGTTTCACAGTTCCCTGCGACCTGATATCCTCAGCGAGCTTCACTAACCTCGCTGAGACGCATGCAAGCCGAGGAATCTGGAGCAAAACGCTTCACGATGAGCTATGAAATTTCCTATCCTTAATTTCCTATCCTTCAAATGAAGCGCACCCTCCTTGTCTTCTTTCTATACGCCCTCATCACCGTGCTTCTCACCGCGCCCGTTTCCCTGGCCCCCCACCGGCTCGCCGCCAACGAGGGCGATCCCCTGCATATCTCCTGGATCCTCGCCTGGGATGCGCACCAGCTCATTCGCGATCCCCTTCACCTCTTCGACTCAAATACCTTCTACCCTTATCCTCGGTCCCTTTCCTTTTCCGAGCACACGATCGTCCTGGCGATCCTGGCTGCTCCGGTCTACCTCCTTACCGGGAACGCTCTCCTCGCGCAGAACCTGACCGTCCTTCTCATGTATGCCCTCTCGGCTCTAGCCCTCTTCCTGTTCGCCCGCGAGATCCTGGGACGGGACGATGCCGCGTTCATTGCGGGCCTCCTCTTTGCCTTCAACAGCAACGCCCTCTCTCACCTTCCTCGCCTGCAGCTTCTCTCCTTCGCCTGGTGGCCCCTGGCGGCGCTCTACCTCCATCGCTTCCTCAAACGCGGCGACTGGACGAACGCCTGCCTCTTCGGGCTCTTCATCCTGTTGCAGAACCTGTCCTGCACGTATTACCTGATCTACGTTTCCCTCGCCCTGCTCTGGTGGATACCGGGGAGCTTCATCGTGCTCAAGAGGAGGCCGGACCGAGACACCCTGTTTCGATTGGCCGTGCCCCTGCTGGTGGCGGCGGCCCTGACTACCCTGTTTGCTCTCCCATATCTCGGCCGATTTGGAAGCTACGGGTACGAGCGCCGACTGGGCCTGGGGCTGGATCTCATCGAGTACCTTGCGCCGGAGAGGACGCACCTTCTTTGGGGATGGTTACCGTTTGCTGGCCGGGACGCCGTCTCCCACTTCCTCGGCTTCGTGTCCTTGGCCTTGATTCTGACCGGCCTCGCTTACGGCCTCTTAGCGAAGGAAGACAGGGTGCGGCGGGGCATGGTCCTGCTCTCGGCGGCGACGGCCTTCATCGGGATGGTGCTCTCCCTGGGGCCGATCGTCGTCGTCGCGGGAAACGCGCTGGGAGAGGGGCCCTACTGGTTCCTCTACGATCACGTTCCGCTGTTCCGCGGGCTCCGCTCGCCGGAGCGCATCGCGGTGCTGGTTTCCTTCGGGACCGCCGTTCTAGGCGGCTACGGTGCCAAGCGGCTCCTCGACCGCCTCGACCGCCTCGGTAAGACGACGAGTCGCGCCACGGTCGCCCTGCTCGTGCTCCTACCCCTGGAGCATTACAGGAGCCTCCCCGCCCCGGTTCGCATTCCCACCGGGAACGAAATTCCACCCGTATACACGTATCTGGCGACGCTCGAGGGAGACGGTCCGGTGGTGGAGCTTCCCCTCTATCCTAGAGTTCGGCTCCGCTACTACGCGCTTTACATGTTCTACTCCACCTTTCACTGGAAACCGATTCTGTTCGGACGCACATCCTTTTACCCGCCCGTCTCCGAGTACCTGGCCTGGCAGCTCGGCCGCTTCTTTCCCAATGCGGACTCGATTGCCCTGCTCCAGTCGCTCGGCGTGAAGACCCTCGTCGTCCACCCGCGACTGTGGCCACCCGAGGAGAGGGCCGCGAAACTCGCCCAGCTTCGCGCGCTCCCGAGGAGGCTCCGGCTCTTGAGGCGCTTCCCCACGGAAGACAGGGAAGACTACGAGCGGCTGGGGTTCGGCGGAGAGGTCGTTTTTCGCCTCGAGGCGGGGGAAGAGAGAGGTTTCGACCCAGCCTGCACTCCACGAGACGAGATCGAAAGGCAGGGATGGAGCATCGAGGGCTCGGGCGATAACGACCCCGCCAAGGCCATCGACGGCGACCCGAGGACCAAGTGGCGAAAGCGCGCTCCCGCTAGAGAAGACTACCTGCGAGTCGACCTCGGACGCGAGGAGATCGTTTCTGCCATCCGTCTTCCCTTCTCCTACCCTTACGACGAGTTCCCGCGCTATCTCGTTCTGCGAGGGCGCGACGAAACCGGACCGGGAAGACGTATCCGCTTCAGACAGGATCTCTCGACGAAGCTCGAGCTGATCTCCGAGCTGATCAACGACCCCTCGCGGGCAGCGCTCACGCTCCGCTTCCCCCCTACGCGTGTCCGGTGGCTTCGCCTGCTTCTCCGTAATCCCGTGAAGGACCTTACCCTGCCGGACTGGTCCGTCTCCGAGGTCCACGTCTACCGCTCTTGCGAGCCCTGAGAAGCCGCGAACGTCAGCTGGGGCGAAGAGAGGATCGCGCATGAGCTCCTCGTCAAACTCGGGCTCCGAGTCTCACCATGCACGGCGAGAAAGTACATGCCGAATCGAGATCACGGTGGCCACGGCGCTGCACCATTCGTCTCAGCGCTGGGCGGCATTCGTTCGCAATCACGCGAAGGCGATCATCGCCGCCGACTTCTTGACCGTTGTCACGGCGCGATTCCAATTCCTCTACGTCCTCGTCGTGATGGAAGTCGGTACACGCAAGATTGTTCACGTGAACGTGACGACGCGCCCGACCGCGGAGTGGACCTTGCAGCAGTTTCGAGAACATGCGTTGAGATCAATTTCGTTAGCGTCAGCGCGAAGCAATCGGCGACCTCCTCACCAGTGCCCAGCCACCGCGTTTCTTTTTTGCGGACTACAGGTTGAGCGTCTACGAGTTCAGCGAAACTCAATAACGGCTGGCTCAGACTTCCGAGGTCTATTGAGAACCGGAGGCTTCCGCCGGGCTCCCGGCGGGAGCTTGAAGGCGGCGTAGCAGGTCGCATCCGCAGACGAAACGGCCGCGGTAGCGCTCGATGAGCCGTTTCAAGCTCCGGAAATAACTCTCGCCCAGATTGCGCAGGAAGATCCTTGTGCGGAGATCGATCCCGTCGAGCTGGGGCCTGGGGCCGATTTCGTAGGGATGGAAGTAGTAGACCGTATCGCCGGTTTCGAGGGCTCGGTCCAGGGCGGTGACCGTGTATCGGTATCCGGCGATCCGGGTCATGATGCCGGAGCCGGCCGGCAGCTTTCCCCAGGGGAAAACCGGCAGGGGAAACTCCCATAAGCCCGAGCTCCCCCGCTCGGCGAAGCTATCTTCCGCTAGGGGGTAGGGATTCACAGAAGCCTTCGTAAATTCGCCGAACTTGCCCATGAAGGGCCGAGTGGGCGTGACGGAGGAGTCGTAGCGCAGGCCCAGATCGAGCAAGCAGCGAATCATGTCTGGGTGGACGGCGGAGTTCGGAGCGCGATAGCCCAAAATGGCTTGCCCACTCAGGTCTCCTAGCACGCCGTTCGCTTTTTTCAAATGCTCGGTGAACTCGTAGAGAGGCACCTGGTGGTAGTCTTTGTGAACCAGGTTGTGTGAGGCGATCTCATGGCCTTCGGCGGCGACGCTCTTCACCAAGTCGGGGTAAAAGGAGGCGATCTCCCCGGTGAAGAAGAAAGTAGCCCGGATCTCGTTCTCGGCGAAAAGCTCCAATATCCTCTCCACAAAGGGGAGTATCTCTCCCGAGGGCTTGTTGCTGCCGTAGTATTCCCGAAAAAACGTTTGCGTGTCAGGCCAAAGGGCGAAGTCGGAGCCCGTTGCCCAGCGACACTGGTACCATTCGTCCACGTCGACGGACATCAAGATTTCGTTGGCCATGAGTGAGCCTCAGCTTTGAGTGGCTCTCTTAGTTTTCACGGCCCGACACCTTATCACCTCGAGACCGAAGGTGCGAGGCACCCCATCGAGATTATCGAGACGTCCCGAGCGAGACGTGTATAATCCCACCGCTCATGAACATCCTCGGGATCATTGCCGTCGACGTGGGGGGACACCCTTCGGCCTGTTTGCTCAAGGACGGCGAGCTCATCGCTTTCGTGGAGGAGGAGCGTTTCGTTCGGGTCAAGCAGGCGGTCGGCTATTTTCCGAGCCATTCCATTCGCTACTGTCTGAAGCGCGCTAAGCTCGGGCTCGACGATATCGACTGTATTGCCTTTGGCTGGGATGCCAATGCCTATCGGTGGCGCTTTCCCCTTTTCCTGGCCAAGTCTTTCTTGAAGCATAAGGTACGGCGACACACCCGCGCTCCTCATGCTTCTCCGGGAAGGCCGCAGCTCGGCTCGGCCGTGCTCAGCGGAATCAGGAGCCTGGTGAGCTTTCAGCCCAAGGCCCTCATGGAAAAGATCGTACTCGGTCTCGGCGACGCCGGCTTCAAGCACGGACGGATCCCGCCCGTCTCGTTCATCAAGCATCATCTCGCTCACGCCGCCAGCGCTCATTACTGCTCAGGGTTCGATGAAAGCGCGATTTTGGTTTTCGACGGGCATGGCGAGGAGAATACGACAACCATCTTCCGTGGCGAGGGGAAGCGGATTAGCCTCCTCAAGGAAATCAACATTCCCCATTCGCTTGGCTGGTTCTACTCGGCCTTCACCGAGTTTCTGGGATGGAACCCTAACGAGGGCGAGGTGAAGCTCATGGGGTTGGCTCCGTTCGGGAAGCCGAATCTGGAGATAGAGGAGCTCGTCCAGCGAATCCTCGTGATCACCGAGGACGGCATCCGGGTGAACGCCGACTATCTCTTCTACGGAAAGCGGAGCTATGGAAAGTTCTTTAGCGACGTGCTCGTCGACCAGCTAGGCCTGCCGCGCGGGACGGACGAGCCGCTCAACGACCGCCACCGCGAAATAGCTTACGCCGTTCAGAATCGTCTCGAGGAGGCGGGCGTTCATCTTGCCTCGTTGGCCACCCGCCTCGCCGGCACCGATCGTCTCTGCCTGGCCGGCGGAGTCGCTCTCAATTGCAAAATGAACGGTGAGATTCACCGGCGAGGAATAGCCCGGGAGATTTTCATCCAGCCTATTGCCCATGACGGGGGTGTCTCTTTCGGGGCGGCCATGGTGGCGGCCATGGAGCGAGGGGACGACTGCCGTTTCACCATGGACCACCTGTACTGGGGGCCGGATTACAGCAACGAGGAGATCGAGGTGGTTCTGAAGGCGAATCGAGTTCCTCACCGCCTCTCTGAGCGCGTGGCCGAGGAAGGAGCGCGGATGATTGCGGAGGGCAAGATTGTGGGCTGGTTCCAAGGAAGGATGGAGTGCGGGCCGCGGGCTCTTGGGGCTCGCTCGATTCTGGCCGATCCCCGGGTTCCGGAGATGAAAGATCTGGTGAACGATCGGGTGAAGTTTCGCGAGAGCTGGCGTCCTTTTGCGCTGTCCATTCTGGAGGAGTCGTTTCCCGAATACGTGAAAAAGCCCGCTCCCTCGCCCTTCATGAACATGGCTTTCGAGGTCGTGGAAAACAAACGGGAGTGCATTCCGAGCGCCATGCACTGGATCGATCACACCACAAGACCCCAGACGGTGAGCCGAAAAACCAACCCTCGCTACTGGGAGCTCATCGATTGCTTTCGCCGCATCACGGGGGTGCCGGGAGTGCTCAACACGTCTTTCAACGTGAAGGGCGAGCCCATCGTTTGTACCCCGCGGGACGCGCTGCGCTCCTTCTACGGCACGGGTCTGGATGCTTTGATCATGGGAGATTTCGTCCTGGAAAAGACCCTGTGATGCATGAACACGAGCCGCGCGCGGAAGCAAAATAAGCCCCGGGAGGGGCGGGTAGGTCATGTTTGAAAATCGCAAAGTGGGGATCGTGGTTCCTGCTTACAACGAGGAAAAACTCATCAGCCAGGTCATCGAGACGATGCCGGACGCGGTCGATCGGATTTACGTGGTCGACGATGCCAGCCGAGATGCCACCAAGGAGAAAGTCCGTGCATACGAAACTTCGATGAACGGCCGTGTCGTTCTTCTGGAGCACTCAAAGAATCGGGGAGTGGGAGCCGCAATCATAACCGGATACCGCCGGGCGCTCGAGGACGGAATGGATATGGTCGGGGTCATGGGGGGTGATGCTCAGATGGATCCAGCGGATCTCCCGAACCTCCTCCGCCCGGTGGCCCGTGGCGAGGTGGACTACAGCAAGGGCAATCGCCTTTTCAGCGGGGAAGCTTGGAAGATCATCCCCAAGGTGCGATTTTTTGGAAACGCCGTTCTTTCCCTGTTGACGAAGATCGCATCGGGCTACTGGCACGTGGCCGACTCCCAGTCGGGCTATACCGTGATCTCCGGTAAGGCCCTGGCCGGTCTTCCCCTCGAAAAGCTCTACACCGGTTACGGATTTCCCAACCATTTTCTCGTGCTCCTCAATATTTATGGCCGACGCGTCACGGATGTGGCGGTCCGCCCGGTTTACGGGATTGGGGAGCAGTCTGGAATGCGCATTCCGAAGGTGATCCCGAAAATCTCCTGGCTCCTCATCAAATCCTTCGGCTGGCGGCTCAAGGAGAAGTACATCATTCGTGACTTTCACCCTTTGATTTTCTTCTTTTCCTTCGGTTTACTCCTCATGACGTCTGGCATCGCTCTCGGCCTGTACTGCTCCTATCTGCGGTTCACGGTCGGATCCATCGCGGCTCCTGCCGTCGTCTTTTCCGGGTTCTTGATCGTCACCGCCATGCAAGCTCTGTTGTTCGCCATGTGGATGGACATGGAGTACAACAAGAACTTGCGATAGTTCAGACTTGGAGCCTTTACCGTTGGGTCTCCGCCCAAACGGCGATGGTGTCAGCGTTGTACCGATAGTCCCGTGCTTGGAGCCCCAGGAAGAGCAGAAACACCCCGATGACGATCGTGGTCCCCACGCGTCCGCGGCGCGAGATCGCAGCAAGGGTCATCGCGCCGAGGACGCACATGGCGGGGGCGAACAGCAGGTCTTCTTTGACATGGAGCAGAAGCTGGGGGAAGAAAAGCGGGTCCTTCAGCACGAGGAGGACCAGGTAGGTCGCCGTCCAGGCGAGCAGCATGCGACGGGCGAGAGCCCCCGACGTCCAGTCTCGCAGCCGAAAGTACGCGGGAATCGCGAGGAGGATGAAAAGAGGGTAGCCGTGGCTCAGGATCGTCGCCGTGTCCCGCATCTGGTTGCGCAGGACGAAAAACGTTGCCGGAGACCGGTAGCCTTCTTCCGCCAGAATAGCACTTCGACTCACGAGCGCTCCGGGGACAAACCGATGGTAGAAAATTGCGAACGAGCCGAGGGTGCCCACAACAGAAGCCGCAACCGCGCGTCGAGTGGTGCGCGACGGTAGCGCGGAGCGCGATTCCAGCAGCTCGAGTCCCGTGAAGCACACCATGAAGGTAACGAAGTGAAAAAGTGTGGCCGTGTAGGCGAGTGTCGCAGTCAGAGACATGAGCGCGAAGATCACAAAGCCCTGAAGACGGCGCAGCGTTTCGTACCCAAAGAGGAGATAGGTCACGGCAGCAACGAAGAAAACTTGCCCCACCAGCCCGGGCGTATGGACACGGGAGGCGTGGTGCCACGTCGCGATCTCGAGAGCCATGAGCGTGAAGGCGAGCCATGGGGCACGCTCGTCCCGCGCCAGACCGCGGGCGAGAGCGTAGGCAAAAAGCGCCAGCAGCGCTCCCGCCACCATGCCCACGAGCTCGAGCCAGAACCGCGGATGATCGAGTAAGTTCCGTAGACCGTGAACGATGAAGTAAGTCCATGGCGGGTAGGGCGCTTCGTAGTCGACGCCGAAATGCGGTTTCCCTTTTCCTGCTTCGCCGAAGGAGGAGGAGAACTCCCAGAATTGATCCCGGGCAAAGCGGCTGTCGTTCAGCGCGCGGATCTGGCCGAGGTGAGGTCCCAGGTCGGGCGGTTGATGGTCAGGGAAAAAGATGATGGTGGCGTGGGCGAGGAGCACAAAACCGAAGGCCGCGCTCAAGGTGCGGGCAAGCCGAGGCTCAACGGAGATGCCCCATCGAAGCACCGTGTAGATCAAAAGGATGAGAGGGAACACGACGGGTAAGTGCTCGAGGGCACCCGTCGTGGGACCGGGAGCTTGCGCGAGTGCCAAAAACTCGACGAGCATCACCACGGCCGTCGTGGCGGCCGCCAAACCGGGCGACGCACCAGCCCAAAGGAGGACCAGCAAAAGCCCCGCCGGCAGAGCCAATGTGAGAAGCTTCACGTGAAGCGGAAAGCGCAGCTGGGCGGAAGAACCGCCGTAAAGCTCCACCCAGTCGAAAGCAAGGAGAGCTTCGGGCGGCAATTTGTCGCGGCCTTCGAGCGCTTCACCTCGGAACTCCAGGATCAACCCCTCCGGACGGAAAAACTCTTCCGGCACTTCGAAGCGAAAGACCTCCCACGGATAGGTGTCGCTGACAAAAACGATCTGGCCCAGCCGGATCCCGTTTCCGAACACGTGCACGATGCCTGGCTGACCGTAGCGGTGCGCTCGCAGTCGAAGCTCACCGTCGCCCCCGGAGACGAGCGCGGGGATGCGAAGCCCGGCCCCGGGAAAGGCCATGCGCGCCGCGAAATACGTCATGCGCCGCTCGCCGCGCCGGACGCGAAAGGGACCGCTGTCCCTGTAGGCGCGGCCCCACGAGGATTGGTTCCCCAGGAGAAAAGCGTCGTCACTCGCTCCAAGCTCGACGCGATAGACGTCCAGAGAATCGAGGAAAAACAAACTCAAGGGAGTGCATACGACGTATAACGCGAGGACAAAGAGGCGGGGGCGTCGTCCGGCTCTCGAGTCAGCGAAAGACTCTCGAGTCGTTCGCGGCGTTTCGGCGATGAGTCGCTCTCCTCGCCAGAATTATAGCAGGGAGCGCTTGCAGCGCTGACGGGATATAACCACAAAGATGAACCTCCGAGAACCCTCGTTCTGGAACGAGCTCAAGGAGGGGATCAGGGAAAACCGCGAAGCTATACGAGCGGCGGCCTCGGCCGCACCGTCTTGCTGCTCGCCGTTCCCATGACTCGATATGGTCATGCAGTCGGTCTTCGCCGTGGTCGACATTTATTTCATCGGCCGGCTCGGTCAGGATGCCGTGGCAGCGGCGGGGATGACCGACTCGATGCTCACGCTCGTTTTCTCGATCGCCATGGGTCTGAGCATGGCTGCGGCCGCGATGGTCAGCGCGGCGCATCGGCGAGAAAGATCCGGAACGAGCGTCGCTCGCGGCGGTTCAGGCCATAGCACTCGGGATTTCCTTGTCCATCCCGATCGCGATCGCAGGCATCGTTTTGGCGCCTGACGTTCTCCGATGGATGGGCGCGACACCTGCGATCATCGAGACCGGGCAAGGCTTCACCGCCATCATGCTCGGGACGACGTCACCGTGATGCTGCTCTTTCTGATCAACGCGATCTTTCGCGGCGGCGGGGATGCAATGATCGCGATGCGCCTGCTCTGGCTCGCGAACTGGATCAACATCATCCTCGACCCGATCCTCATCTTCGGCTGGGGGCCCATTCCCGCTATGGGGATCGAAGGCGCGGCTATCGCGACGGCGACCGGTCGAGGTTTGGGCGTTTTGTACCAGCCCCGAGCCCTCGGGCGCGGTCACGTGCGTGTGGAGAAGCGGCACTTGCGCTTCGATCTTCCCATAGCGCGTTGCTTGCTTCGGGTATCGGGTGTCGGGATGCTTCAGTTCTTGATCGGGACCGCGAGCTGGCTCGGGATCTTTCGCATCCTCGCGCTTTTTGGAGGCGCGGCTCTCGCCGGCTATACGATCGCCGTCCGCGTAATCATGTTCGCGTTGCTGCCGTCGTGGGGCATTGGGAACGCCGCCGCGACGCTCGTGGGCCAGAATTTGGACGCGCAGAAACCGGACCGCGCTGAGCACTCGTTTGGATTGCCCGCTTCAGCAACCTGGGTTTCCTGAGCTCTGTGGCGCTCTTGTTCCACTTCTACGCGAGGAGCTTCGCTGGGATCTTCAGCGACGAGGCTGAAGTCGTCGCCGTGGCCGCGCTCTGTCTCGAGATCATTGCCTACGGTTATCCGGCTCTCGCGTTCGGAATGGTTATGGTGCAAGCGTTCAACGGGGCCGGGGACACGACGACGCCGACATGGATCAACCTCTTCTGCTACTGGATTGTGCAGACCTCTCTTGCTTACGTCTTGTCGACGTCGATGGGGCTCGGCCCGAGAGGCGTCTTCATCACCATCGCGATCGCACAGACAACGCTAGCGGTGGTCGGCGTGCTCTTGTTCCGCCGCGGCCATTGGAAAGAGCGGTAGATCTAGAGCCTGTTAGAGCCTGACGCGATTACTTCCAGTGTAGACGTTCAGCGACGAGCCCCGTACGAAGCCGACGAGCGCCATCCCGCAGGATTCGGCGAGCTCGACGCCGAGGCTTGATGCCGCGGAGACACCCGCGACCATCGGGATGCGGGCCATCAGCGCCTTTTGCACGATCTCGAAGCTCGATCGGCCGCTCACCATGAGCACGCGCTCCGTCAACGGAAGCTCGCCAGCGAGAAAGGCGGCGCCAATGACTTTGTCGACAGCGCTGTGGCGGCCGATATCTTCCCGGAGGCTGAGGAGGTTGCCGTCGGGGTCGAAAAGCCCGGCGGCGTGGATGGCTCCCGTTTCGTCGAAGCCCGCTTGCTCGCTGCGCATCTTGTCAGGAAGTGCCTGCAGGAGCTTGGCGGAAACCTGAAGCGCGTCCTTCCGTACCGACGGAACGTGAAGGCGCACCGACTCGATGGTGAGCTTCCCGCAGAGCCCGCAGCTCGAAGCCGAGACGAAGTTGCGCTGCCAGCCGCGTTTTTCGAGATTGATGCCTTTGGCGGAGGTGACTTCTACGACGTTCGCGAGCTCGGGATTCTTGGGGTCCTGTTTGAGCTCCACTCCGCCGAGCTCGTCGGCGGATTTTAGAATGGCTTCGGTATAGAGAAACCCGACCGCGAGCTCTTCGTCGTTGCCGGGGCTGCGCATGACCACGGCGACACTCTTCCCGTCGAGGCGGATCTCGAGCGGCTCTTCCACGGCGAGCTGGTCCTCGAGGGACTCGCGGGAGCCGTGGGCGACGTTGATGCGATCGATCCTGCGAAGCGTTGATCGATATCGGCGGTTCGGGATATCGATGAGCCCCTCCTCGTTGTGCCGAGTATAGCAGCGGACTCGCGTTCGTCCGGAGCGTGGTGCTATCCTCGCGCGGTTTCATGCTCATGAACCGGTTTCGGGAAGGCGCGCTCTACCTCTTTGTCCTCGCGGCCTTCGGTACGAGCGAGCTTTTGGGCCGTGCGCTCGGCATCCGCTTCGCCTCGGAGACGCTCGGTACGCTCTATCAATATCTCGACCCTTCCATCCTTCAGACCGACCTCTCGAGGGGGCTTTTCTATCTTCACGCGCAGCCGCCTCTTTTCAACTTGTTTCTCGGAATCGTGGTGAAGGCGTTCCCCGAATCCCATCCCGCGGTGTTCTCCTTTCTCTTCGGCGCGATGGCACTCGCCATCCTCCTCGGGATGGCGTGGCTCATGCGCCGGCTCGGAATTGCCGACGCGATTACCGGCGCCGTTTGTCTCGCCTTCGCACTCACGCCGAATTTTCCCGTTTATCGCAACTGGCTGTTCTATACCTTGCCGATGGCGTTCATGCTGCTCGGCTCCACTATCGCGCTTTGGTTCTTGCTCGAGCGCCGGAGCCGGGCCATGCTCGCCCTCTTTCTCACGCTCGTGACGCTCGTCATGTTGACGCGCTCCGTGTTCCATCCTCTCTGGCTCGTCGCCATAGCACTCGCTTTGACGCCTTTCGTCGAGGGGCGGCGGCGCTTCCTTCTCGCAGCCGCGATCCCGCTCGTTCTCGTGAGCTTGTGGTCTCTCAAGAACTACGCCCTCGTCGGCAGCTACGCTTCGAGCAGCTGGCTCGGCCTGAGCTTGACGAAGCGGTGGCCGCTCTCCCAAAAGGAAGTCGCGGAGCTCAAGGAGCGAGGCGTGATCCCGGCCTATTGGCAGCGGCGTCCGTTCCAAGAGCCCGACTATTACCAGGCCTTCGGTTTTTTCCAAGAACCGCGCTATGTGCACCCGGCGCTCGACGCGCTCTACAAGTCGAACGGTGAGCCCAACTTCAACCACCGGGACTACGTCACCATCTCCGACGCGCTGTTTAGAGCCGATATCGATCTTCTCTCGAGCTATCCCGAGCGCTACGCACGCCGGGTGACCACGGCGCTCCTTCTCTATCTCCAGCCGGGACCGAACGCGGTGCACTTTCTCGTCGACTACGACTTCGAGCGCGTGCATCGCTACCGCGCGGCATGGACCCGCTACTTGTTCTGGGGCGGTCCCATCGAGCGGCCGATCCGGATGCTCGCGCCACCTGCGAACCTCTGGCTCGTGCTCTTCCCCCTCGTCCTTGGCCTCGGCGCGCTCGGCGCGACGCGGGAAGGACAAAGAGGAGTCTTCGTCTACATGGTGCTCACGATCTTGTGGGTCACCGCGGTAACGAATCTCATCGAGATTGGCGAGAACGATCGCATGCGCTGGGAGATCGAGCCGCTACTCGCCATCTTGTTCGGCTACGCGCTCAACCGGTTGCTACTTTTTCTGCGGCGGTTGAAAGGGGCGTAGCTCGACGCGGCTCGCGAGAGCTCGGTGGTCCTGTGCGAGGATAGCCATGACGGCGTCGGCGACGTCTTTCGAGCTGAGCCTCCAGTCATCGCCGTCTCCCGGTAATCTCCCGGCAAAGTCGGTCGCGACGCTCCCAGGCATCACGTAGGCAACTTTGATGTTCTCGTAGCGGAGGTCGAGCATCATTGCTTCGCTCAAACCCTCGAGGCCGAACTTGGACGCGTTGTAAGCGGTTCCGCCCCGAAAGGCATTCTTGCCGGCGAGGCTGCTGATATTGATGATGGCCCCGCTGCCACGTTCTTTCAGCAAAGGAATCGCCGCGTGCGCGCAGTTGAAGACCCCGGTCAAGTTGGTCTCGATCACTTGGTTCCAGCTTTCAGGAGTGAGCTCGGAGATATGTCCGAAGAGACCCACGCCTGCATTATTAATGAGGATGTCGAGCCCGGAAGCTTCGTCGGCGATGAACTTCATCAAGCTTGCGACTTCCTCATAGCGCCGGACGTCGCAGGCCGAGCCCAAAACCTTGAAGCCCTGAGATTGCATCTCGCTCACCGTCTCGGCGACGTCTTTTTCGCGCCGGGCGGAGACCACGACGGTAGCGCCTGCTTTCGCGAGCTCTTCGACGATGGCGCGCCCGATCCCGCGGGTCGAGCCGGTGACGAGAGCGACTTTTTCGGATAGGTGCTCTTCGGTCATATTAGCCTTACTATACGTCCTTCACGCAATCCTAGGAGATAAGAAGCTGTGACAGACACCGAGACCTCGTCGGAGGCCACCCTACCTTACGTGTCCGACCAAGTGGCATTGAAAACCTGGTCCGTGATCGCTCGCGAGCTCCACGAGGGAGGCTCCATCGTCACGCTCCACAAGGCCTGGGATTCGAATCACAAAACACTCGTCATCTTTCCGAGCTACGCGGGCCAAGATCCAGACGCGATAAAGCCCGATGTGTGGATGACCTGGCGCCACGAGCTCAAGCCGCCCAAGGCAGGTCATACGCGGATCGGCGACTATGCCGAGATCGTAGAGACGATCCCGAACCCATCGGCGGGCGCTCTCGGCTCGATTAATTCTGAGCACGCCCTGACTCGTGTCGAGGCGACGCGGCGCTTTCACGTTGGCGAGCCCGGGTTGGTTGCTGTCGTCCTGCGGGTGTACCAGCTTCCGAGGACCTACAAGTTCCGAGACGTGGCGGAAAACGAAGGTGATTCCCGATTCGTTCCGCTGCCGTTCGACGTCGATCTCGAAGGTGCTTTGCCGGCAGTTAACGATGACGATTTCGAGCGTCGTCTCGAAGCACTCAAAGCGTCTCTTTCCTGACGAGCCAGTTCTCGAGCTACTCGAGGAACCCTTCGCGCGTGCGCGAGCTCTCGTAATACGCGTTGTTCTACGAATACGAGCTCGCCGTCCCGAATATCTTGGGTGCCGTCGCCACCATGAGCTCCCGAGCGGTGGGAGCTCTTTTCGCGCGGGCTTCCATGGTTCGTCCGAGAACGGTTACAATAACAGGTTCGGCTCACGCCGTCGTCGAAAAGAGGAGAAAACATTATGGGCGACACGCTCAGCGTCACCGACAACCGGACAGGCAAAACCTACGAGATCGCGATCGAGGATGGAGCCATCCGCGCCATGGACTTGCTGCAGATCCGCGTCGATGATGACGATTACGGTCTCAAGACCTACGATCCCGCCTTCAAGAACACGGCCTCATGTAAGAGCCGCATCACCTATATCGACGGTGAAAAGGGAATTCTGCGCTACCGCGGCTACCCCATCGAACAGCTAGCCGAGAAGTCGAGCTACATGGAAGTGGCTTATCTCATCTTGAATGGGGAGCTGCCGACGGAGTCGCAGCTGAATAGCTTCGAGTACGAGATCACGCATCACTCGGTCATCCACGAATACATCAAGCGGGTCATCGAAGGCTTTCGCTACGACGCGCATCCGATGGGGATGTTCGTGAGCATGGTGGGTGCGCTCTCCACGTTCTACCCGGACGCGAAAAAAGTTCACGATCCTCAGTCGCGGCAGCTCCAGGTCTATCGCCTCATCGCGAAAGTCCCCACGCTCGCGGCGTTCGCCTACCGGCACACGATCGGGATGCGTTTCAACTATCCGGACAACGATCTCTCCTACGCGGGCAACTTCCTAAAGATGATGTTCTGTATGTCGAATAGCTATACGCCGGATCCGGTGCTCGAAAAAGCGCTCGACCAGCTCTTCATCTTGCACGCGGATCACGAGCAGAACTGCTCCGCCAACGCGATGCGGGCTGTGGGAAGCTCGGAAGCGGATCCTTATTGTTCGACCGCGGCAGCGGCTGCGGCGCTCTACGGCCCGCTCCACGGCGGCGCCAACGAAGCCGTTTTGCGCATGCTCAACGAGATCGGCTCGAAGGACAACGTCCCGAGCTTCGTTAAGCGCGTGAAGGAAGGGGAGGTGCGCTTGATGGGATTCGGCCACCGGGTGTACAAGAGCTACGACCCGCGCGCCAAGATCATCAAAAAGACCGCGCATGACGTCTTCGGCGTGACGGGAAAGAACCCGTTGATTGACATCGCTCTCGAGCTCGAGCGCATCGCGCTGCAAGAAGACTACTTCGTGAAGCGAAAGCTCTACCCCAACGTCGATTTCTATTCGGGCATCATCTACGAAGCCATGGGCTTTCCGGTGAGCATGTTCCCCGTGCTCTTCGCGATCCCGCGCACTTCGGGCTGGATCGCGCAATGGGTGGAGATGATCACCGACTCCGACCAGAAGATCGCGCGTCCGCAACAGCTCTATCTCGGCGAGGACGAGCGCGACTTCGTCCCGATGAGAAACCGCGGCAGATCAATATCAAAAAAACTTGACGGTAGAGTAGGGGGGAGGTGACCCCCACCCCCTACTCATACCGGACGTGTGGATTTCCCACATACGGCGCTCCCACTTGCCTTAGCCAGAGGCTTTACGCGAGAAGTTTCGAGTTCGCCATTCATAGGTACGTGAGCCCCAGGTTGGCGAAATGACGGTAGAACGTCATCCCTTTCGGAGG
>Ga0310123_10000118_pt1 | contig 67327 bp, 52 predicted proteins | sample CB6_AW_1057_MG_FD_203505 | JGI IMG/M metagenome (GOLD analysis project Ga0310123, IMG submission 203505) | Marine microbial communities from Western Arctic Ocean, Canada - CB6_AW_1057 | ecosystem: Environmental > Aquatic > Marine > Oceanic | place: Canada: Western Arctic Ocean | collected...
GAGCATCCCGGAGGCTGAAAATCCCGGCCGGATCCTTGCCCTGGGCAATGGCCTGACGAACGGCCGCCATTCCCACATCCTTTTCCTTCTGCATGGCTGCCAGTTCGGCTTTCAAAGCCACGACACGTTTGACGGAGATCGAGCGGTGGAAGATCTTCAGCCCGTCCACTCTCGGCAGCGGCAACGGGTCTCCGGCGACCCGGTTGGCTGGTGAAACGGCAGTGCCAAAATAGGTTCTCGTGCTGGCGAAGATTCCGGCCAGCGCGTAGTAATCCTGCGTCGAGAAGGGATCGAACTTGTGGTCGTGGCAACGTGCACATGCCACCGAAGTGGCCATCACCGACCGCGTCACCGTATCGATCTGCTCATCCACCAAGTCCGCACGGAATTGCCGTGGATTGGCCTCGTCGAGATTCTTCGGGCCGACTGCCAGGAACCCGGTCGCGACCAGCAGTCGGACCCGCTCGGTTTGGTTCTTGTAGGGCAGCAGGTCACCGGCGATCTGTTCCACAAGAAAGCGGTTGAAGGGCAGATCCGCATTGACGCAATCGATGACGTAATCGCGGTACCGCCAGGCATGGGGAAACGAGATGTTCGCCTCCCCACCGCTCGACTCCCCGAATCGGGCCACGTCCAACCAGTGACGTCCCCATTTTTCCCCGAACCGCGGCGATGCCAAGAGTTCATCAACCTCAGCAGCCAGTGCGACATCCAAATCCTCGGCTACGATTCGGCGACGGAACCGTTCGATCGCCGCCGGTGAGGGAGGCAAGCCGACCACGTCAAAATGCAACCGCCGCAGCAGGACCTGTGGTTCGGCATCGGGTGACGGAGCCATCCGGTTCATTGCCAGTTTCGCCAGGATGAAGTGGTCGACGTCCGATTTCCCCCAGGCCTTCACGCCGACGGTCGGGATTGCCGGGTTCCTCGGCGGCTGATACGCCCAGTGCGTGCGATCCGCTTTGGATATGCCTGGTCGCTTGGCAAGCGTGCCTTCGCGTGGGTCCGGTGCCCCCATCTTGATCCAGGCTGTCAGGTCGGCGATGACGGCGTCGGGCAATCGTTTTTGCTTGGGAGGCATCTTGAGTTTGGATCCGGAATGCGAAACGGCTTTCAGCAGCCAGCTCGCCTTTGGGTTACCGGGCACGACCGCGGGGCCGCGTTTGCCTCCCGCCCGGATGGTTTTTCGGGAGTCAACGCGGAGCCCTCCCTCGGCAGTTTCCGAATCTGTCGAGTGGCAGCCGTAGCAGTGCTTGACCAAAACGGGCCTGATCCTGGATTCGAAGAAGGCGATCGATTTTGCGGTCGCGGCTCGTTTCTTCTTTCTGACCTTGTCGACTGCGTCGTCCGCACATGCCGGCTGCGCAGCACTCGCGAGCACCAGGACAAGACTCAAGACAAGTCGCGGAAGCCTCATAGCTCGAATCCGATTGGCATCCATGGCGATGCGAGTGCATTCCCATCGCGGTGGCGGCATCAAGACGTCGCATTCGCAGGCTGCGTCGACGACAGGGCATTTTACCGGGATGAGCAGCCTGTTTGACAGATCTCTCGAACGAATCGCGTTGCGGGCTGGGCTTGTTTCGTTTGGGATTGAGTCATCAATTCAGCCTGGTGACGCGTCACGGATGTCCTCAATTTGAGCATCACGATCAACGACACGTGAGGCGGTTTTTGCGTTCCGGCCTGGCGTCATGACCCGACGGGGTCGTTCGAGGAGAGACACCGAGAGTTTCTAGACCTGGAGGCGTCAGGGCAGCCAAACTGGTGTCGCACGCTTATCTCTGGGCGGGCGGCCGGTCGCCTGCACCGACCTCGTTGCTCGTCCTTGCCGTTCCTCGCGATCCGACGACAAAAGCCGAGGCACCTCGCCTCGGCTTTCTGTCATCACCCCGGATCGGTTTGAGTTCACTCCGAAGATTCAAGTAGCGGGGGCAGGATTCGAACCTGCGACCTCGAGGTTATGAGCCTCGCGAGCTACCGGGCTGCTCCACCCCGCGTCATGGCCGGATTCTCTATTCCGGAACCAGCATTATATCGGATCACGATCTCGGTTCCAGCCACCTGATCGTGGATTTTCATTCGACTTCTTCCACAATCGGTCGCTGGGCATCGACCCACAACCAACTCGCCGCGCTCAGGAAGAAGATCCCCGCAAACACCGGCAAGACCGCCTCCCAACCACTCATGCGCACCACCTCCGGCACCAGCAACGGGCAGATCACAGCGCCCACGCAACCGGCGGTGTTCTGGACACCGTACACGACCCCCGCATGCTGCCCCCCCACGTCGGTGACTATCGCCCACGACGCCGGACTCGCTGAATCTGAACAGAATGCCGCCATGGCAATGATCCCCACCGCCACATACGGGTTCTCGACCGACGCCGCCACCAGGAACAGAACCCCGCAACAGGTCTTGCCCACCAGCCAGACCCCCTTGCGACTCCATCGCAGGCTGCCGGTCACCGCCAGCAGCCAGTCGATCAACCGGCCACCGATCGCCGAACCGACCCAGCCCCCCACGTGCGGCAAGACCGTCAACAACCCCGCCTCGGCCAGGTTGAAACCGTACTGCTCACGAAGATAGGTCGGGAACCAGGTGATGTAGAGGTAGTAGCCCATCGCCCCGAAGACCTGGCCCAGGCTCATACCCCACATGTTGCCGCTCGTAGCCAGCGTCTTCACACCCAGTCGCCCGACCGCCTTGGTTCCGGCCTCGGCAGTCACCGGGTCGCTGATCAACGCCACCTCACTCGCGTTCGCGCCCGGATGCTCCGACGGCGAATCGCGGAAATACCACACGAACACCACCGCCCAGATCACACCCAGCCCGCCGCAGATCAGGAACGTCTGCTGCCAGCCCAACCAGAGAATCACCGGTGCCGCGAGCATGGCACTGATCGCACCCAGCCGGGTCGAGGAGACGACCATCCCCTGCGCCGTCCCACGTCCCTGGACGGGAAACCATCTGCGAATCGCCGGCACCGTCAGCGGAAAGACCCCCGCCTGGGCAAAGCCGAACGCGAACCGCACCAGGCACAACGCCAGCAGCGAACCGACCACCGGAGTCAGCCCCGTCAGCACGCTCCACATCACCACGATGCCCGGCAGAATCCACCTCAGCCCCACCCGGTCGCCCAGGCGACCCATCGGGATCTGCATCATCGAGTAGCCCAGCACGAAGCTGGCCAGCACCCAACCCGCCTCGCGGTCGTTGATCCCGATCCCGCTCTGCAACTCCTTGACCACGTTGGCAATCACCACGCGGTCGAGGTACGCCACCGCCGCAGCCGCCGAGAGCAATACGGCCACGACCCAGCGGACACCCGTCGGCCGATCGGCCTCCGAGTCGACGCTCTGTGATCTCAGCGGTTGATCGATTTCAGAATTCGGCACTCTTGGGCGTCCGCGGGAAGGGGATGCAGTCGCGGATGTTGCTCATTCCCGTGATCAACTGAACCATCCGCTCGAAACCCAACCCGAAACCACTGTGCGGCACACTCCCGAATCGCCGCAGGTCCACATACCACCAGTATTCTTCCGGATCCATCCCGCACTCGCTCATCCGCTCCAGCAACACATCCAACCGATCCTCCCGCTGGCTCCCGCCAATGATCTCACCCACCCTCGGCACCAGCACATCCATCGCACGGACCGTCTTCCCGTCGTCATTGCACCGCATGTAGAACGGCTTGATCGTCCGCGGGTAGTCGTAGAGGATCACCGGCTGACCAAAATGCTCTTCGGTCAAGAACCGCTCGTGCTCACTCTGCAAATCTCGACCCCACTCGACCGGGTACTCCCACTCCCGACCCGAACCCTGCAGGATCTCAACCGCCTCGCTGTACGTCAGCCGGATGAACTCGTTGTCGGTGATGCTGGCCAATGTCGCCAGCACCGTGTCATCGATCCGCTTGTTGAAGAACTCCATGTCCTCCTCACACCGCTGCAGCACGTCGGCCGTAATCGACCGGATGAACGACTCGGCCAACTCCATATTGTCGGTCAACTCGTAAAACGGCATCTCCGGCTCGACCATCCAGAACTCCGACAGGTGCCGCGAGGTGTTTGAGTTCTCGGCCCGGAACGTCGGTCCGAACGTGTAGCAATCCCCCACGCTCGTCGCGTAGATCTCCGCCTCCAGCTGACCACTGACCGTCAACGACGCCGGCCGGCCGAAGAAGTCCTGCCCATAATCAATCTCGGTCTGCACCTGGGCCAGTCGCTCGAGATCGAGCGTCGTCACCTGAAACATCTCACCAGCCCCCTCGCAATCGCTGGTGGTGATGATCGGCGTGTGGACGTAGACGAAGCCCCGGTCCTGGAAGAAGCGATGGATGGCGGCCGAGAGTGCGTTGCGGATCCGCGCGATGGCTCCGAAGGTGTTGGTGCGAGGCCTCAGGTGAGCGATCTCGCGGAGGAACTCGAAGCTGTGCCGCTTCTTCTGCAACGGGTAGCTCTCGGCATCCGCCTCCCCAAGCACCTCCAACTGCTCCACCCCCAACTCGACCCGCTGCCCCCGCCCGGGCGACTCCTTGAGCGTGCCGGAGACCCTGAGGCTGGCTCCGGTCGTCACTCGCCCCACCTCATCGGCCCAGCCGTCCAGGTCAGCGGGCACGACCAGTTGCAGGCTCGAGAGACAGCTGCCGTCGTTGCATTCGATGAACGACAGCCCGGCCTTCGAGTCGCGTCGGGTCCTCACCCAGCCGCAGACTTCAAGCGACTCGCCGGGTTGCCCGTCGGCGAGAATCTGCACGATCCGTCGTGTGGGCATCTGCACAGTCCGTGGTCAGGGCCACAGCCGGGTGGGTCTCTGGAGCCGCCTACTTGGGAAACGTCTTGGGCGGCTTGATGTGCTGCCAGCCTTCGCCGGAGAGCGCCTTGAGAAATGCCACCAGGTCGCTCTTGTCCTGCTTGCTCAACTTCAACGGCTTCAGACGACGGTCGAGGTTGGGGTTCTTGATCCCCCCCGTGTCGTAATGCTCGACCACCTGCTCGAGCGTCTTGAACCGCCCGTCGTGCATGTAGGGCCCGGTGTTTTCGATTTCACGCAGGCTGGGAACCTTGAACGACCCCTTGTCGGAGTCTTTCCCGGTGACCAGGAATCGGCCCAGGTCGGGCTTGGGCCTGTCCATGCCGATGCCGATGTTCTCGAACGACCCGTCGGTGAAATTGAACCCCAGGTGGCAACTGTCGCAGGCGACCTTCTTGAAGAAGATGTTGAAGCCTCGTTGCTGCGAGGCATTCAGAGCGGCTTTGTCGCCGTTGATGTAGCGGTCGTAGGGAGCATTGCCCGAGAGCACGGTACGTTCGAAGGTGGCGATAGCCTTGCCCACGTGGTCGATCGTGAAGTTGGAGGTTCCAAAGACCTTGGCGAAGCGTTCGCGGTAGTTGCCGATCTTCTTGAGCCGATCGACGACCGCCCCGTGAGCCGCCTTCTCGCTCTTGAGATTGGTCATCTCGATCGGGTTGGCAATCGGTCCCACGGCCTGGGCTTCCAGCGACGGGGCGCGTCCGTCCCAGAACTGGCGTGTCGAATAGGCTCGGTTGATCACCGTCGGAGCACTGCGGCCCCCCTTCTGCCCGTTGATCCCCGTGGAAACCGGGGCGCCGTCGGTGTAGCCCTTGGCCGGGGAATGGCACGTCGCACAGGAGACCGTGTTGTCGGTACTCAGCCGCTTGTCGAAGTACAGCAGCCGACCTAGCTCGACCTTGGCCGCCGAGTACGGGTTGTCCTCGGGGAAGTAGACCGGAGGCAACCCGAAGGGCACCTTCGGCTCCGCCTCGGCCTCAGCCGCAATCGCCTCGGAGGGCACGCTGCCGGGGCCGACCAGCATTCCTGCGACCAGCATCACCAAACACAGCAGCGGGAACCCCAGCGAGATGGCGGCGGGCGAGACGTTCTTCATCACTTCTTCACCATTTCTTCACAACGCCTTCACCACGCTCTTCTGATACCCGACCCCGACATCCGCGCCGGCAGCCGATTCACTCGAATCGGCGGCGGGAAACGTCGGGGTCCCTTCAGGCGGACTACTTCTTCTTGACCGTGCCCTGCACGAAGATCGCCTTCTGGCCCTCGACCTCCGAAAGGGTCCCGCTGACGCGGACGATGTGAGCCATGTGCTCGATCGCCTGCTTGCGGAAGGAGGTCAGGCCGTCACGACGCGAGTTGTGCTCTTCGTCGATCAGCAGGTAGATCGAACCGTCCTTGGTCAACAGCCCGATCGGCTGACCGAGCGCGGCACACTTCTGGCCGCAACCACGATGCTTGTCGCCGTGCTTGCCAACCTGCATGTAACAAGAGAAGTCGATGATCTCGCCGACAACCGCAACCGACTTGCCCGGCAGCGTCTTGCCCAGGATCGAGCTCTGCACCGTCTCGACACTCCAGGGACGCCCCTTGGTCGCCTTCTTGCCCAGTTCGGCCGAGGGCTTGTCGTAGCTACCGGCGGTCGGACCGGACCAGTCGGGGAACAGGATGCCCTTGCCCTTGGCCGCAGCCAGGGAAACGCCCAGCAGCAGAGCTGCGGCGAGGGTGGTGTTGATCAGTCGTGTACGCCAGTGAATCGAACGTGCCATCTCAGTGTCTCCTACAGATGTCTGATCGAGTGGTCATTGCGAACCGTTCGCGGCAAAGCGCGGCAAAGCGGGGGAACCGGTTCCCCCAGCCGAAGTACTATACCCGTCGGTCACTCGGACTCGCAAGCGGCCGAGACCCCTGCCCGGGCCAGTGCCGCCTGCAGGGACTCGACCCCGCTGAAGACCGTGCCCGCGAGCCCCAGCGCCCGAGCCGCCTCGACATTTTCCGGCAGATCGTCCACGAAAAAGCACTCGCCCGCCTCGCAACCGGCCAGCTCGATCGCCGCCTGGTAGATCTCCGCTGCAGGCTTCATCGCCCCGACTTCGAAGCTGAACACCAGCTCATCAAAACGCTCGAGCACATCCCACTGCCGGCCGATCCACTCGACATGCGGCGGGCAGGTGTTTGAGACGACGATCAGCCGCAGGCCGGCCCGCTTCAGCCGGTCAATCACCCGCAGCAGCGGCTCGTTGAGCGTGAAGATATCCGAGGCGGCTCGCATCAGTGCCGTCTCATCGATCTCACGCCCGACCCGCCCCTGGAGCTCGTCGCGGACCGCCTCGGCGTCGATTTCTCCTCGCTCAAAACGCCCCTGCAGCCCCGAATCCCACAACCACTCGCGGATCTGTTGACCCGAGGCACCACAGACCTCGCCCATCGCCGCAAACATCCGATCGTGCGAGAAGTCGACCAGGACGCGTCCCATGTCGAACATGATGCAGCGGATTCTCATCAGCCCGCTCACCGGCGAATTGACACTCTCTTTGCAGCTATCCTAGAGTGTGAGCCGCGGGGCGTCAGGCGAGAGCGGTTTTGGCTCCGCGGGCCTCGCCAGGAAAGGCCGGTAGTCGATGAGTGAAGGCGGCGAAGCGTACACCGATCCGGCGACGATGCATGGCCGCGACTGGCCCTGCCTGCGGCAGTTCTGCGTCTTCATGGAAAACCGGGTCGGTCGGCTGCACAACCTGATGCGGCGGCTCGAGCGGGATGACCTGAGGATCATTGCACTCTCGATCGATGACAGCGTCGATTGTGCCGTCGTGCGACTGATGTTCGACAACTTCGAACGCGCCCGCGAATTGCTGCAACTGGGTGGGTATTCGTCGATCGAGACTGACATCATCGGAGTCGAATTGCCCGAGGCGCCTCAGCCGTTCCTCGCCGTCTGCTCGACATTGCTGCAGGCCGAGATCAACATCCACTACACCTACCCGCTGCTGTACCGCCGCAGCGGCCGGGCCGGCATCGCGCTGTACGTCGACGACATCGATCGCGGTCTCGAACTGCTCTCAGAAACCGGCCACCGCCTGATCACCGAAGACGACCTGCTCAACGACGACGAGTTCTTCTAGCCCCCGGGCCCGTCGCCCGTCTCTCCTCTCTCCTCTCTCCTCTCTCCTCTCTCCTCTCTCCTCTCTCCTCTCTCCTCTCTCCTCTCTCCCAAGGCCCCGCGATGACCATCGACCACCACGCCGTCGGGCTCCCGGTCGGCTACCACTGTGAGGGTGCCGACGTCACCCCGGCCACCGCGGTGTCATTTCTTGAGGGTCCGGCGTGCACGCGTGAGGGGACCGTCTACTTCAGCGACATCGCCAACAACCGCATCCTGACCTACACGCCGGGCATCGAGGGGTTCGAGGTCTTCCGCGAGCCAAGCGGTCGGGCCAACGGGCTGTTGCTGGACCACGACGGTCGGTTGCTGGTCTGCGAGGGGAACGAGCACGGTGACGATGACGGCGGGCGGCGGATGACTCGCACCGACCTGGCCACCGGCGAGGTCGAGGTTCTGACCGACAACTACCTTGGCCAACGCTACAACGCCCCCAACGACGTGGCCGCCCGCAGCAACGGCCAGATCTTCTTCACCGACCCCTGCTACGGCGACCGCTCGTCGATGGAACTCGACCACGACAGCGTCTACCGCATCGACACCGACACCTCGGTGACCCGCATCCTGACTCAGCCCGAGATCCAACGCCCCAACGGCATTCACCTCTCCCCCGACGAAACCACCCTGTACCTCGTCGACAGTTGTCCCGTCGTGGGCGGCAACCGTAAGATCTGGGCCTTCGATCTCTCCGAGGACGGCACCCCCTCGGGGCAGCGTGTCGTCTACGACTTTGCACCGGGCCGCGGCGGCGACGGGATGACCGTCGACAGCCAGGGCACCCTCTACATCGCCGCGGGCATCACCCGCTCGCGAGGCCCCCACGAGAGCTCCGATATCCCTCCGGGGATCTGGGTGGTCACACCCGATGGCGAGGTCCAGGGCCGGATCCCGATCGTCGAAGACGTGCTGACCAACGTGACCTTCGGCGGTGACGACCTGAAGACGCTCTACATCGCCGCCGGCAAGACGCTGTTCACCACGCGGGTCGAAATCGCCGGCTGGGCCGTTCATCGGCAGGCCGACTCATGAGCCAGTCGGGTCCCGAATCGAGTCATCGCGATCACGAGGCAGCCAGCTCGGGCATCGACGGCATCGGCTTCGCCATCATCACGCTCTCGGACACCCGTACCGAGGAAACTGACAAGAGCGGCGGGTTTCTGCGTGAAGCGATCGAGGCGGCCGGTCACAGCGTGGCGCGGTACGAGATCGTCAGCGACGACCCGGATGCCATCGCCGTGGCCCTGGACACGGCGCTCGGCGATCCGGCCGTCGGGGTGGTGATCACCACCGGCGGCACCGGCATCTCGGCGCGGGACTCGGCCTACGAGACCATCTCGGCCCGACTCGACAAGCAGCTCGACGGATTCGGCGAGTTGTTCCGGATGCTGAGTTTCGAGGAGATCGGTGCCGCGGCGATGCTCAGCCGAGCCGTCGGCGGCATCGCCTCGGGCCGCCCGCTGTTCGCCTTGCCCGGCTCGACCGCGGCGGTCCGGCTGGCGATCGAGAAGTTGATCCTGCCCCAGGTCGCTCACCTGCACCACGAACTGACACGTCACGCGACCGGATCATGACGGCCGAAATTCCGCTGGGGGGTCTCGGGCGAGTCTGGACGTGGAGACTCATTCGCTGGGGCGTGCTGGCCCTCGTGCTGGGAGTGGTCTCTTGGCGGGCGACATCGCTGTGGCAGGAGGGCCAACGGGCCGGTGGCGAGGTGACCTGGCGGTGGGGCTGGCTGGCGGCCGCCGCGGTGGTCTACCTGGTCGGCTGGCTGCCGAGTGCCTGGTTCTGGCGAAGGCTGCTGGCGGGGTCGGGGTACACCGTCGGCTGGTGGCCGTTGCTGCGGGCCTACTACTGCGGTCACCTGGGCAAGTACATCCCGGGCAAGGCCGGAGTGCTGGTGATCCGGGCGGGGCTGTTGAAGTCGTCGGGGGTGCCGGCGGCGACGGCCGCGTGGACGGCGACCTGGGAGACTCTGCTGGCGATGGGTGTGGGAGGCGTGCTGGGCCTGGGGCTGGCTCCGTGGCTGCTGAGCGAGGAGGTCCTGGCCGGGTTGCCCGGCCCGCTGCAGGCCGTCGGCCGCTACCCGCTGGTCACCGCCATTGTGGTGGCCACCGCCGCACTGGCCGGGTTTCCCTGGTTGACCCGGCTGGTCACCCGCCTGACCCGACGAGTGACCGGCGATCGGTCGGCCGACGTGTCGCTATCGGCCCCGCAGGTGCTGTGCGGGGCGGTGGTGATGACGGGGGGCTGGTTCTGCCACGGTCTGAGCCTGTGGTTTACGCTGGAGGGCGTGGGTGCTTCGCCGGTCTCGAGCTGCCCCGCCGAGACCCTGGCCGGGTTGACCGCGGTGGTCGGTTTGGCCACGTCGCTGGGCTTCGCGGCGATCTTTGCACCCGGGGGGGTCGGCGTGCGCGAGGCAGTGCTGATCGAAGGACTGGCCAAATCGGGCGTCGGATTGCAACCGGCCGTGATCGGCTCGGTGGCATTGCGTGCCGCCTGGCTGCTGGCTGAATTGATCGCCTCGGGGGCGCTATACTATGGTCATCGCCCTGCCCCATCCTCCACACCGGATTCGGACCGCTGATGCTCTCGATCGTCGTCCCCGTCTTGAACGAAGAGCAGAGCCTCGACGAGCTGCATGCCCAGATCGCAGCGACGTGCAGCGAGCACGGGATCGAGTGGGAATTGATCCTGGTCGACGACGGGTCCCGTGACGGGTCGTGGGCGGTGATCGGCTCGCTCGCCGAAACCCATCACCAGGTCTCGGGGATCCGTCTGAGACGGAACTTCGGCAAGGCGGCCGCGTTGACGGCCGGGATGAAGGCTGCCGCGGGCGAGCTGGTGATGATGATGGACGCCGACCTGCAGGACGACCCCGCCGAGATCCCCGCGCTGATCGCTCGACTCAACGAAGGCCACGACGTCGTCAACGGCTGGAAGAAACATCGCCTGGACCCCTGGCACAAGGTTCTGCCCAGCAAGGTCTTCAACGCGATGATCGGGCGACTGACCGGGCTGAAACTGCACGACCACAACTGCGGACTGAAGCTGTTTCGTCGTGAAGTGACCGAGGAAGTGAAGATCTATGGCGAGTTGCACCGGTTCATTCCGGTGCTGGCTCATGCCCGAGGCTTCCGGGTGGCCGAGCAACCTGTCAACCATCGACCCCGTGAACACGGTCAGTCGAAGTACGGCGTGCGGAGATTTCTGCGCGGGTTTCTGGATTTGCTGACGGTCAAGTTCCTGACCGGCTACGGCCAGAGACCCGGCCACATGCTCGGAGCGTGGGGGCTGTTCTTCCTGGGACTGGGAGTCTTGGGGCTGGGCTACCTGGCGGGGCTGTGGATCTCGTCCAAGGCCCAGGGCCTGGATCCGGAGATCGGCAAGAGCCATCTGCCGATGCTGGTCTACTCGGCCGCGTCGCTATTGCTGGGCGGCCAGGTGCTGACTCTGGGGCTGCTGGCCGAGTTGCTGGTGTCGCGGACGGCTGATCTGGACGAGACGTACAGCGTGGCCGAGCGGGTTGGGGGTCAGACGCCGACTGTGGGGGACTGAAAGTCCCCCACAGTCGGGGCCTGACCCCTTTCGGCAGGCATGACGCGACTGGAGAAAAAGGGGTCAGGCCCCGCCCTTGGCGGACTAAGGGTCCACCAAAGGCGGCGTCTGACCCCATAGCTTAGTCGCTGAAGTCCAAGGCGATCGTCGAGCGATAAAACTCCAGCGTCACTCTCTGGTTGACGCGGCTCGAGACAACTCGCATGTGACCATACTGCGATTTGCTGGTTTCGGAGTGCACGATCTTGCCGTTGCGGACATCGAGCACCAGCACGCCGTACTCGGTCCGAGGCCTTTGCTGCCGGATATTCTGAACGGGGCGGTACACGCGGCTGGCGAATGTCAGTAGCGGCAGGTGCCTGGGTTGGTCCAACTCGATCGCCTGGTTCTCGATCTTCACCGGCCCCCAGTTGGCCTGGGCCACCGGCTGTTCACTCGGCCCACCCCGCCGACCAGGCCCGGCGTTGCGGTCAAACGCCCAGGCCGACCCATTGACGATCGCACCCCGTGACGAGGTGGCTCGCACTCGGGTCGTGCTGGGCTGATTGACCATCAGCAGGTACAGCTGCTGGGTCTCGAGCACGACGAACGACTGTGCCGTCGGCTTCTGCGGCAACTTGATCTTCGCATCGACGCGCACCTGTCCGTCGCTGACATCGACCACTCGGAACCGGCCACCGGGTTCGAGCAATCCGACGCCGTGGCTTCCGGTGATGACCGGCCTGATATCACCGGCCAACTCGATGGAAAACGTCCGTTTTCCGGTGACCAGGTTGAAGGCCGAGACGGTCTGGGTCTTTTCGTTCGTACGTCGGCTGACCACGCACACTCCCAGCCGGCTGATCAATTCGTCGGAGGCGGGTAGCGAGCGGGTTGCCACGGCGGTGCCGTCGGCGGCATCGAGCACCAGCACCTCGTTTCGCTGGTCGGGCTCGACACAGACATAGCGATCGGTGCCGTAGACCCGGCACCCTCGCGGCACACCGCTGCGTCGCCACAGCACCCGCCCGGTGAGAGGGTCGGCGGCCTCGATCGCAGTCCCGACCTGGTAGGTCAGCCGTCGCGGTCCGAGTCGGCCGACGTGCCCCAGAGGTCGGCCGGTGGCGTCGGTCATCTTGAACCACCGCGGTCCGGGACCGATCACACCGGGCAACCGGGCGATCCGCGATTGCACACCGCTTTTGCCTTCGTAGAGGTTGCGGCACCACAGCACGTGAGGGTGCTGCTGGTCACCGAGGCCATCGACGACGGCGAAGCGGTTGCCCAGTACGACCATCAGCAGGTGCCCGCTGGCCTGGACCTGGTTTCCCTCGAACGCGTAGGGCACTTTCGCGTTGCTGCCGGGCACCGCCAGGTCACCGACCGTCGTCAGTCGCCAGCGTTCGCGGCCGCGGTCGTCGTAGCCGATCACGTACTGCCGACGGCTGTCCAGCCGAAAGGTCCAGCCTCTCCAGGCCAAGGGCCTGTGGCCGACAAAGGGAATCGGTTGGCTGCTGGCGTTGGTCCGCCCATCCCCGTTCGCGCTGCTGGTGGCCGTCACCGAACCCGTCTTCCACTCGGGCAGAGTCTCGACGAGTGTCTTGAGAGAGGGATCCTTGCGCCAGGCGGCAACCGTGGCCTGGCCGGTCCGACCCGGTGCCAACTCGACCCCGGCAAAGCGACCGCTCTCGAGTTCGTCTCGCAGCACGGCGATCGCTGCGGGTTTCTGCTGAGCCGACCACAGCGCAGCCAACTCGGAGGTGGCACGGCCGGCAACGGCCGGGTCGACAGCCGCTCGCAGGGCCAGCAACAACCGCTCACGCTGTACCGCCGGAGTGTTCCTGGCAAATCGCTCCAGCAGCTTGACTCGAGCCCGATCAGCGATCGGGTGGCCGTCGAAGAGTGTCACGAATTGCTGCAGAGCGACCGTGCTGGGGGCAACCTCCATCGCCACCGCCTCGTCAAAGAGCGTCTTGCGCCGGGCGGCCAGGACGGTCTTCTGCGAGGCCGTCGCCCGACGGTCGACGCCGATCAACTGCGAAGCGACCCAGTAGGTCCGCCGCACCCCAAGGTCCTCGTTGATCGTCTCCAACTGGCCCCGCTGAGCACTACCGGCCGAGTTGGGTAGTTTTGGTGGCTGCGGTGGCTGCGGTGGTGGCGGTGGCTGCGGTGTGGAGGTGGTTTTCTGGTCGGCTGAGTGGCAGAGCTTGAGGTATTCGTCGAACGCTTCGACGACTTTCCCGGTCCGCGACAGCCCCGCGGCCCTCAGGCGTCGGAAGGCGAGTTGTTCGTCGTCGGAGGCGAGCAGTTTTTCGAGTCTGGTGGCCTGGTCGGCGTATCGTGAGTAATCGGATCTCAGTCCATCGAGCAGAGCCTGCACGAGCAGACGTCGGACATCGGGATCCTTTCGTGCCTCGAACGACGCGGCCAGATCGGCCACCGCCGGCTCGTATTCTCCTCGGTGCAGTCTCCGCCGCCCCCGCAAGGCGAGCGCAGTGGCATCCATTTTGTCACGGCTGAGTCGTGCCGCGATCCGATCCTGCAGTGCCTGGTCATTTTCGAAGGCGACGAGTTCGTTGTGTGAGAGTCCCAGCAGCCGGCCTCCGGCTCCGACGAGGTGTCCGACGAGTCGCCCGTCGGCCAACTCGGTCCGGGCCATCAGGCGTCCGGTCTGCAGGTCGATCGTGATGATGGCTCCGCGGCGGGCCGCCGTCTGTGCGGTTGCACCGCTGGGGCCTCGAGATTCCACAGGCAGGTGGTAGAGGGTTCCGACTCGGACTCCGACGCCGGTCGGCCGGGGGATCGAGGTCGGCATCGACCACGCCGCGTGGCCATCCTTCATGCTGTACGCCTGCACCCGACCTCGCTCGACGAGCACCACCTTGTCCTGGTACACGGCGGCGACGAAGTGAGCCTGTCCTCGAGATCGGCTCCAGCGGAGGCGTCCGGTTTCGAGATCCAGGCAGTGCAATTGATCGGAATCTCGAGGCGTGAGGATCACTGAGCCGTTCGAGAGCAGCGGGACCGAGTCGAACCAGCCGTCGTTGCGGGACAGTTGGGCAATGCGGTTGGACATCAGCATCCTCCGCATCGCCCGCTGGGCGCTGTAGCTCAGTTGGCTGTTCGTGGCGGTGTAGGAGTACGACCACAGCAGCTGTCGCCGTGCGACGTCGATGCCCACGACCAGCCCTGCCTCGGTCGGACAGACCAGCACCCCGTCTGAGTAGCTGGGGCTCAGTCCTGCGAGTCGTCGGCCGGGGTGAGTCAGGATACTGAATTCCGGCTGAGCGATTCCCTGGGACCATTCGAGTGCGGTCGCGTTCTGCTGGTCGGTACGATGGGGTCCATCGGGGTGAATGGCCAGCAGGCGGATCTCCCCGTCCCGCTCGCCCAGGCAGTACAGTCGACCGCCCAGAGGCAGCGGCGGTCCCAGGAAGAACGTGCCATCGAGCTCGCTTTCACGATCTCCGGCCGGTCCGCCGAGTTCCCAGGCGAGCATGCCTTCGCTGGCCAGGTCGAAGGCCAGCAGGCTGTTGTGCTGTCGAGGCACCCACGGAGCGGCCGTATCAGGCTGGCGACTCAGGCCCCTGGGCGTGAAGACCTGCAGCCCGAGTACCCCCACCCAATCGATGGCATAGACCTGACGACCGTCGCTCGAGAGTGACCCGATGGTGCGGTCGTACCAGGCGCGTTGGCCGAGGTACAACTCGGTGAGTGACTGCCGCATGGTGCGGCCGGCGACCGAGTAGCTGGGGACCCTGCCATCGAGAATCCTCTCGAAGGCCGGATCGACGGTGATGCTGTCCCACAGGAGCCGGCCGGTGTCCAAGTGCACCGCCTTGATATCGAACAGGCTGCGGAAGACGACCACGTCGCCGATGACCAGCGGGTCGACGGCCGGCAGCAGCAGTCCATCTCGAGCCCGCTCGCTGGTTTCCAGTTGGCCGAGTTCGCCGAGGACTTCAGCGAGGCGGTCCTGCCGCTTGGGATCGTCGAGTTCTCTCTCGAACGTCGGGAAGGACCACTTCGGCCGGGCTGCGGGCACCGCCGGGTCTGCCGTGGCCGAGCGATCGTGACGTCCTCGCCAGGTGATCCAATCGCGGCTCAATCGCCCACCGTCGCCTGGGGGCCGTTCCGAGAGTTCCACCAGTGAGCGGACCATGGCGACCTGCGACTGGTTGCTCAGAACGTCGGCGAGCGGTCCGCCCCTGGCGATCAGCTTGCCGCGGTCCCCCTCGGGCATTTCCAACAGGATCTGTGCGGCACGGGTCGGCTGTCCGATACGAGCCCATGCCAGGGCGGCCCGCATCGAGAGCAGCGGTTCAAACTCCGTCGCGCCCAGCTTCCGCAACTGCTCATACCTCATCGCCGCCATCAGCGTCTGGCCCTGGTCCAGGCAACGGTTGCCCAGCGCATAGGCCGCCTGACGACCGGCCACCGAATGCAGGTACTTGCGAGCAACCTCCTCGAGTAATTCACTGCCTCCCTTCTGCCGGGCGGTTTCCAGCAGCTTGCGGGCGATCGTGCCGTATTCGAGTTCGTAGGCGCTGCGGCCCTGGGCGCCGATCGTGCCGAGCAACTCGGCCGCGGCCAGCTTCAGGCTGCGGTAGGGTGCCTGAGGGTTGTCGCTCCCATCGGCAGCAGGCTCGCGGAAGAACACGTCTTCTTCATGCTCGATCAGGCTCTGCAACAACCGGATCGCCGGCTGAACCTGCTTCTGTTTCAACAGCTCGCGGGCTTTGAGCAGCCGTTGAGCCAGCCGCCGGTTGGTGATATGCACCATCCGAGCCTGCCTGTCGGCGGTCGGCTGACCCGGTCGGCCCGGAAAGGGAATAACCCGCAGCCTGACCTGAGCCTGCAGGCTCTGCGAGGAACACGCGGCGAGCGCGATGGCCCAGGCCACCACCGCAGCCACCACCCTCAGCACCGGCATTCGTCTCGAGCACATCACACGACGGGTCCGAAAGGGACGTCTGTTTGACCGGGTCTCTGATTCCGAGAATAATCGATCGCGGCATCGTTGCCCACTGAATTCACTTCGCCGGCCTCAGAGGACCGACCCACCATGACCACCATCGACCTGGCCACGACCAACACCGACCTTGTTGCCCATGAGCAGTTGAGGGAGGCGATGGAGACGATCGAGGCCTACTACCGCTCGCGGGGCATCTTCGCGGATCGGTTCGGGTTCGGAGAACGACCGGCGATCATCGTCGTCGACTTCGCCAACGGCTGGACCGATGAAGCCTACGCCGCCGGCAGCCGGAGACTGGATGAGCCGGTTGAGAACACCGCGAGGCTGCTGGAGGCCGGACGTGAGCAGGGGGTGCCGATCGTCTACACCACCAGCCCCTGGCGGCCCGGGACCGCCGACCAGCTGTTCAAGTCGGCCGCCGACGTTTCCGATGGGTACCGAGCCTGGGACCAGCGCGCCTGCCAGATCGATCAGCGGCTTGAGCCTGCGGCCGAGGACCTGGTGATCGAGAAGGAGAGTGCCAGCGCGTTTGCCGGGACGCACCTGGCCGGATACCTGATCAGCCTGCAGTGCGACAGCGTGCTGATCGTCGGCTGCAGCACCAGCGCGTGCATCCGGGCGACGGCGACGGATGCGAAGAGCCTGAGACTGAAGCCGGTGCTGGTGGGGGACTGTTGCGGTGACCGCGCCGCGGCCGCTCACGTCTTCACCCTGTTTGACATCCAGGCCCGTTTCGCCGATGTGGTCTCGGTGGACGAGGCGATCGGATCATTCGGATCATTCGGATCATTGGCGAGCAGCTGAACTCACAAAAAAACCCACCCCCCGGCGAAGCGGAGAGCGGGTCTCTTGTTTTTCACTCGCAGCGCGAGTGGATCGTTATCGACCGGAGTCGATTACTTGATCAGCACAGCGGTGTCGACGGCAACGGTCTTCAGGGCCAGCTTGTTAAGCTTGCCCTTTTCGAAGCCCTTGTTCGACGCCACGCGTCCGCGCTTCCACATCAGAACGGTCGTTTCCGCACCCTTGCTGATCTTGTAGGGGGGCGGGCCACTGATGCCATCAAAGATGGTCAGCGGCACGTTCTTGACGCGGAGCTTCTTGGCCAGTGCCTTGAGCTTGGGCTCATCGGCATCGGGATCGTCGCTGAGTACAACGACGAACGCCTTCAACTGGCTTGCCTTGTTCTTGCCAACTGTTGCATCGAGTTGCTTGACCAGACCGGCCAAGTTGTCCGAGATCGTGCGTGTAAAAATGCCGACCGTGGGACGGTTACCGTAGAGTCAGCGATAGCAGAGTTTTTTGCCGGCGTTCGGGCCGGTGATGTCCTGGACGTTGAACGCCTGGACACCCTGGCCGGGACGCAACCCGGACTTGACATCTGCTGCTTCCGACACGGCCACCGCCACGATTAGCAACGCAGCAGACGAAACCAGAATTCGGTTCATCCGTCGTTCCTCCATCGTGCCTAACGGGACCCGGTAACCACACGGCCACCAGTGTTGAACAGATTCTATCGCGTGGGTGCGGTGATTGTCGAGAGACCCGTGCTGGGGAACCCGCAAAAAACACCGATCGCTCGACCCGGTATCCCGTTCGGGTCGGCGATCGGTGCAAGTCGTTGCTGGCGTCGTCGAGGCTACTTGGCCGCTGCGACACCGAGAGCTTTGAGTGTGGCGGCGGCGGTCTCGCCGTCGGTGGCCGCCTTGACCTTGCGGTCGACCTTCAGGATCTTGCCGTCCTTGCCGATGTAGAAGGTCCAGCGAAAGGGAAACTGCCGCTTGGCGGTGACCACGCCGTAGGCCTTGGCCACCTTCTTGCCCGGATCACTGAGGATCGGGTAGTCGGCCTCGATGGACTTGGCGAACTTGGTATTCAATTCCACCGTGTCACAACTGGCGGTGAAGTAGGCGACGTTGAATTTTCTGAGAGCTTTGCCGTTCGCACCGAACGACTTGCACTGCTTGGTTCAGCCACCGGTGAAGGCCTTGGGGAACCACGCCACCACGACCGCCTTCTTTCCCCGGAACTGTGAGAGCTTGTAGGTCTTGCCGTCGCTGCCCTTGAGCGTGAAGTTGGGGGCTGCGTCGCCTTTCTTGAGCATCGGAGCATCGGCAGCCGACACCGTCTGTGCGGTGGTGGCCAGCATCGCTGCTGCGGCCAGCTGGGCCAGGATTTTCATGGCGGAGGTCTCCACTAATAAAGGAAGCACGTTGTGTTCAGCTGATGAGGTTTTCAGCCGACGTAGGCTACCGCGCCGGGGATGTGGAATTCAAACCGGGGTAGGCCAGGGGCTGCTGCGGAGCACAGATTCTGTCAGGCCTCCAAGGCCTGCAACAAGTCCTGGCACAGATCGTCGGCATGCTCGATCCCGCAGCTGACTCTCAGGATCCCGTCGGTGATTCCCGCCGCCCGCCTGGCCGGCTCGTCCATCGACGCGTGACTCATCGTCTCGGGATAAGAGATCAGGGACTCGACCCCACCCAGCGACTCGGCCAACTGGAACAGCCGCGTCCGGGTCAGCACCCGCTCGGCCATCTCACGGCCACCGGACACCTCGAAACTCAACATCGCCCCGAACCCGTCCTGCTGGCGGCTGGCCAACTGGTGACCGGGGTGAGATTCGAGCCCGGGGTAATAGACTCGTGTTACGACGGGGTGCTCATCGAGCATCTGGGCCACGGCAGCGGCGGCTCGCTGGTGTGCTTCCATCCGTGGTCCCAGGGTCTTGATCCCTCGCAGCACCAGCCACGCGTCAAACGGCGAACAGGCCAACCCCAGCGCGTTGACGATGTAGGCAATCCGCTCGGCGTGCTCTTCGTGCCGTGTCACCAGGCAGCCGCCAACGACATCGGAGTGTCCATTGAGGTACTTGGTGGTCGAGTGCATCACGACATCGACTCCATGCTCCATCGGCCGCTGCAGGTACGGTGAGCAGAAGGTGTTGTCGGCGATCGTAATCGCACCCGCCTCCCTGGCAATCTCACACACCGCCCCGATATCGGTCACCAACAGCAGCGGGTTGCTGGGAGTCTCGATCCAGATCCCCTTCGTCTCGGGCCGCACCGCGGCGCGGATCGCGTCGAGATCGGGCATGTCGACAAACGAGAATTCCAGGTTCTGCCGAGCTAGGATGTCGGCAAACAGGCGGTAGGTGCCGCCGTAGATGTCCTTGCCGGCGATGATGTGGTCGCCTGATTCGAAGAGATAGGCCGCGGCGACGATCGCCGACATGCCTGTCGAGGTGGCCCTGCAGTCGATCCCACCCTCCAGCGACGCGATGTTCTCTTCGAGTGCCTGGCGAGTCGGGTTGCCGCTGCGGGTGTAGTCGAAGCCCCGGTTCGTCTCGAGATCGTCCCAGCGGAATGTGGAGGTGGCATAGATCGGTGTGGTGGCACTGAGGTAGGCCGAGTCCTTGTCGACACCCACGTGGACACAGCGTGTCTGGAATTCCATCGGTGCGGTTTCCGTTGTGAAGATCCAATTGAGGAATCACCCAGTCTAGGCAACCTCACGCCGATCCTGAAGCCGCCCCACTCCACCAGCTCACCCCGTTTCGCTACCCTAGTCCTTCCCGATCCGCACCCGCACACTCGCCATGCCCCTGCACCTCCCCGAACACCTCGGTCGACCGATCCCCGACAGCCCCCACGCCGTTTCGGCCTGCCTGCCGACGTGGGCCGACAACATCGGCTACGAGGAGGGTGAGCCTCGGGTCAAGGACAAGCTGACCACCGGGTACCCGCGATTCGTCTACAACCGGTTCTGCCGCAAGTTGTTCGAGTCGGTGGGCCGGCGAGTGGCCGAGCCGGGACACGAGTGCCTGGTGTTCCCAAGCGGTGCCGCGGCCGGGCGGGCCGCGGCACTGGTCAACCGCCGGCTCGATGCCGATGCCGCCCAGATCGTGCCGCTGAGCGACTGGGCCGGGGCCCACGCACACAACGATCTGCACGCCCTGGTCTTCTCCGCCGAGCACGCCCGGGTGGCCCAGGACGCCTGGCAACACATGGGCGAGGGCATCTCGTCGCGACAGGCCGAAGACCTGCTGGCGGGCCAACCCGGTCATGATGAGGCCGACGGTTCCAACTCCTCCGACTCCTCCGACACGTCCCAGACGGCCGTGTCGCAGATCACCTCGCGAGTCGCAACGCTGGCCGCAGTTCCTGAGGAGTTCACCTGGCTCGCCTCGTGCGGCATGAGCGGCTTTGCGGCACTGCACCGTGCCCTCGACAGCCTCACACCCGAACTCGACAGCGTTCAGTTCGGGTTCCCGTACGTCGATTCGCTGAAGGTCCAGCAATTGTGCGGTTCGGCTGGTTGCTGGTTCCTGCCGCGGGGAGACCGCGACGAGTTGGGCCAGCTGCAGCAGGCACTGGAAGCGGGCCGCCGTTTCAACGGGGTCTTCACCGAATTCCCCAGCAATCCATTGCTGGCCGTCCCCGATCTGAGCCGACTCTCGGAACTCTGCCGCACACACCAGTTGCCGCTGGTCGTCGACGAGACGATTGCCGGGTTCGGCAATGTCGACGTGCTGCGGGCCGCCGACGCGATCTGCAGCAGCCTCACCAAGTCGTTCTCGGGTGTCGGCGATGTCACCGGCGGGTCGATCGTGGTCAATCCCGACAGCCGCTTCGCCGGCCAGCTGGCCGACGCACTGGATGCCTCACCCCCGACCGGGCTCTACTCAAGAGACGCGGTGGTGCTCGAGCGGAATTCCCGGGACTACGCCGAGCGGCTGCCGGTGGCATGCGAGAATGCCGGTCGGCTGGTCGAGTTTCTGCGTGGGCGTCCCGAGGTCCAGGCGGTCTACTATCCCGACGACCTCAACCCGACCGGCGACGGGGATCATGCTTCGAGATACGACGCGTTTGCCCGCCCCGGGTCCGGCCGCGGCCCACTATTCTCGGTGTTGCTCCACGATGCCAGGCACAGCACCGCGGTGTTTCACGACGCGCTGGCCGTCGACAAGGGCCCCAACCTGGGCACCAACTACACGCTCGCCTGCCCGTTCACGATCCTGGCCCACTACCACGAACTGGACTGGGCCGAATCGTGCGGAGTGTCGCGGCACCTGGTCCGCGTTTCGGCGGGGCTGGAACCGTACCAGCAGCTGGAATCGGCCTTCGCCGCAGCACTGGATGCGGTCGAGCGTCCCACCTAGGGGGCTCAGTCGTCCTGCTTGGCGTATTCGAAGAGCGCTGTGGAGAGGTAGCGTTCTCCGGAATCGGGCAGCACGACCACCACGGTCTTGCCGGCAGCTTCCGGGCGGGCGGCGACCGTCAGCGCCGCACACATGGCCGCTCCCGAGCTGATCCCGCAAATGATCCCCTCCTCCTTGGTGATCCGCGGCGCCATCTCGAACGACTCCTCGCTGGAAACCTGCACGACCTCATCGACGAGGTCCATATCGAGGATATCGGGCTTAAAACCGGCTCCGATGCCCTGGATCTTGTGGGGGCCGGGGTCACCACCGGAAAGCACCGGGCTCTCGACCGGCTCGACCGCCACCGACGTCACCGCGTGACCCTTTTCGTTCTTGAGATACCTCGAGACCCCGGTGATCGTGCCTCCGGTGCCGATCCCCGAGACGAAGTAGTCGACGTTTCCGCCGGTGTCTTCCCAGATCTCCGGTCCGGTCGTGTCAAAGTGCACCTGAGGGTTGGCCGGGTTCTTGAATTGCTGGGGCATGTAGTGATCGTCCGCCTCGGCCATCTCGGTCGCCTTGCGGATCGCTCCGCCCATGCCGTCAGATCCCGGAGTCAGGATCAGTTCGGCTCCGAAGGCCCGCAGCATCATCCGTCGCTCGACCGACATCGTGTCAGGCATCGTCAGAGTCAGCTTGTAGCCTCGGGCGGCACAGACGAAGGCCAGTGCGATCCCGGTGTTGCCGCTGGTCGGTTCGACCACCGTCATGCCGCTCTGCAGGGCACCGGATTGTTCGGCGTCCAAGATCATCGCCGTACCGATGCGGCACTTCACACTGTAGGCCGGGTTGCGACCCTCGATCTTGGCGAGCACCCTCGCCTCGAGTCCCTCGGTCAAGCGGTTGATCTGCACCAGCGGCGTGCGGCCGATCGATTCGCAGTTGTCCTTGAAGATGGCCATGAGTGGCTCCTGGTGAGTTGTTCACGTTGGTGGGAGGCCATTATGCGGCAAGCACCGTTGACGGGCAATCGTCGCCGCGGAGAGTCTGCCGTAGGGTGGCAGGCCGATTCAGCGTGGCCGGCGCGGTCCCAGCGAGAACCCGCCACCTCGGATCACCGGCAGCCGCATCCGGTCCGGGTCGGCATCGGCAGGTGGGGGCGGGGGTTGGGTCGCCGATGGGGACGTCCGCGAGTTCCCTGCCTCGAAGATCGACGTCGTCCGCGCTCCGGCATCCACCTCGCCCAACAGGTCGGCCACGAACTTGCGGCTGGCCCGGTTGATGATCACCACCCGGCTGGCGGCTCGAGGGTTGTCGGTCGAGCGGATGATGCAGACCACCTCGGCCCCCGCCGCAGCAGACAACGCCGCCTCGATCTCAGCCGCCCGCTCGGCCGTCCGCGACACTCCGCGTCGATGTCCGCTGGTCGAGCGAGGTGGTACGGTGGGTGTCGTTGGTCGCGAGGCTGCCGGCGGAGTGACGCTCGGGGATGTCGCCGCCACGGTCGCGGTCCGGACGGCCGGAGCCGGGAAGTCGTCGAGTGACCGGCGGGGGGCAGCGGGCTGGGTCAGGGGGTTCCTCGCCGCCGTGGGGAGTGCGTCGCGACGTGGGCCGGGCTGGTCCCTCCGGGCGACCAGCGAGGTCAGGCGACAGCGGTTCAGCAGGTCATGGATCGGCCGCAGGCCCGCATAGAGACCTCGCTGATACGTCGGGTCGGCTGCGAAACAGACTCCCACCACCCGCCCGGCACTGTCGAAGAGCCCTCCGCCGCTGCGACCCTGCAGCGGCACACCGGTGCACTCGACGTTGTCCGGACCCAGGTACCGGTTCAGCCGCGTGACGGCGACCAGTTCCCGAGTCGGCAGGTCGCCTCCGTTGCAACCGAAACTCAGCAGCCTCTCGCCTTGTGAAAGCTTCGCAACCGGATCGGCCACGCGGGCCACCCTCAGCACACCGCGTGAAGCGATCTCGACCAGGCCCACGTCCGATTCGAGGTCGTGGCCCAGCAGCCGGCCGGCATACGAGGTCGCACGTCGGCCGTCGAACACGTCGACAATCAATCGTCCGCCCGACCCCGTCGTGCCAACCGCACTTCCCGCCTTCCCCCGCGGATGGTAGTCCCGGAACAGGTGGCCACAGGTCAGGATGATGCTGCGACCCGGCCGGCTGTCGATGATCGTCCCCGATGCAAACTCGTGACCGTCGGATTGCTCGAGACGCAACCGCACACAACTCGACTCCAGGCCACCACCGGACCCAGCTGCCGCACGGCCACCCCCCTTGGCACGGACCACCGGAAGACTCGATCCGCTGGGCGGGCCGGACGCAGTTCGAGGCGTGTCTGTGAACCGGGCCGATGCCGACGGGCCGGGATCGGCATCGGGCGACTTCGGTTTGTCGGCACGAGCCGACTCGGCCAGCGACCTCAGCTGGGACTCGGATGTGACTCCGACGATCTTCTTCACCGCACGCCCCGACTTGATCAACACGAAGGTCGGCAGCAACTTGATGTCCAACTGGCGTGCCAGGCGAGGGGCACGGCGGATGTCCAGGACCCGGATCGGGTAGCCCTGCCGCTTCAGCTTCTCAACCACAGGACTCATCCGCTGGCAGGCCAGGCAGCCGGGACCTGAGAACTCGAGCACCTCACCACCCTCTGCCGCAGCGGGACCCATCGGCACCAGGACACCAGCGGCCAAGGCCAGCAGCAGGCTCACGAGGCGGAACGCCGATCGAGCGATCCGAGCCGATGGCTGTTCGGGGTGAGCACCGGAGCCGAGAGAATCGGAAAAAACGAACCGCGACGTCGCAAGACGCATCAGACCATCCCTGGTTTTCAGCGAGCGAATTGTAAAGCTGACCACGATCACCGACCCGGAATTGGCGACTTTACAAGCAGACCGTCCCTGGTCCGCACCGGGTTCGCACCGGGTTCGCCGAAATGTGCAGTGTTCGCAGTGGTGGGACCAGAGAGTGCAGCTCGCGTGCCAAACCGGTCGGGGCCGAGTCCGCCGCAGGCGGATCAACCGGCCCCAGGCGGGCTAGATCCGGTAGAACTTCTCGGCGTTTTCGGCGAAGAGTTTCTTCTGAGCCGCAATGGGGCGGTCCTTGACGATCGTCTTGAGTGCGGCGACCCACTGGGCAAACGTGGCCCTGAGTCGGCAGACCGGCCAGTCGCCGGCGAAGTAGGCCCGATCCTCGCCGAAGGTGTCGATGCAGTAGAGCATGTTGGGGGCCAGGTCAGCCGCCTTCCAGCCCTCGGGCGCCGTGACCACGATCCCCGAGATCTTGCAGACGACATTCTCGTGCGATGCCAGCGCCTTGATCCCGGCCATCCACTTCTTCCTGAGAGCCGCGTCATCGGACCCGACCGGCATGTTGCCGCAGTGATCGAGGACGAACCGAGTCCCGGGACACTTCTCGACCAGCCGCGCCCCGTCGGTCAACTCGTCGGGACGCATGCACAGGTCATAGCTCATCCCCATCTTCCCCAGCAGCCTGACGTTCTTGACGAACCGGTTCTCGAGGCACAGCCCCTTGGGCCGATCCGCATCGTGCAGCACGGTGCGGACACCTCGCACGTAGTCACTCTTTTCGTACTGCCGGATGTACTTCTTGAAGCCGCGGTCATGCGGGTAGCCACCGATGACGGCGGCTTTCATCGGGTTCGACTTGTCGCGGCACATCCCGATCACCCATTCGGCCTCGAGATCCTGGTCGGACTTCCTGACGTTGACCTCCATGTAGACCGTCTTGGTGACCCCCAGGCCGCGGGTCGCTTCGAGGTAGTCCTTCATCAGGAAGTCGCGGTTGATCGATTTCACGCCCTCGTTCTTGAGCCAGGGCAGGTTGAGTTTCTTGAGGTCCCAGAGGTGCTGGTGGGTGTCGACGATGGGAATCACAGGCTGAGCATCCTCCGCCGCAACGGCGGATCCGGGGTCGAGGTTGGTGATGAGGTCTGCGGGCAGAGCGAACGCGGCGGCGGCGGCGGTCGCGGCCAGGAAGTCCCGGCGGTCGATGGTGGGCTGCAAGGCGGTCATGGGTGTGTGGTCTCTGGGGTGATGAACACTCAGTCCGAGCCGGGTCATCGTAGCCAAGAACCGAGCCGGTTTGCAGTCTCGGACCCGGTCGGTGTTTCCGGTCCAGTTTGTAGCGATTGTGTGGCCCGGGACCGGCAGGGACTCTTGTGAGCATCAATCCGGCGATGTCGGTTTCCCCGGTTGCAGCACGTCTCTAGCGACAGCCCGTCGCCTGAATCCTCGTTGCAGTGGACCCCAGGCCCGCTAATGTCCGATTTTCAGAGAACACCCCGACACAGCACTGTCACCCGCCGGTGGGGACCACTCACAACCCCACCGGGTCGAGACACACCTGCCGAGCCCCACCATGTCCACATCCACCACGCCCTCCGCCCCCCGCATCGACCACCCGCCGGTCGCCACCACCACCAACGGTCTCCCGTTGCCGGCTCCTCCACACCGCACCCTGTTGCTGGTGGTGCTGACACTGTTGTGCGGGCTGGCCCTCACCAACTGGCTCGACGACCGATCCGCCTCGCGGACCCTGGTGGGTTACCTGCGAGCCGAGCGGAACACGATCGTGGCTCCGGTCGATTCGGTCATCGGGGAATTCCGTCACCAGCCCGGCGACGTGGTCACCCCGGGCACGGTGCTGGTGCTGTTGATCGATGACGAGTTGGAGCAGCAGGTTGCCGACCGCACGGCGATGCTGCCGACACTCGAGGCGACCCTGGCCCAGACCCGGGCCCAGGCCGATGTCGAGTTGGCCTTGAAGCTGCGGGACCTGGAGCGTGAGGAGTTCGAGGTCCGCACCCTGGCGACTCATCATCTCGAGAAGCAGTACTACAACGAGTTCATGCAGACGGCGTGGGAGCAGATGCTGGATCGCAGCGACGGGCTGGCCAGCATCGGCGGCGGCGACCAGATCTACCGCCTCGCCAGCCTGCCCCAGATGCTCACCAGCGATACGGTACGGATGAAGGCTCTGTTGAGGCAGCAGTCGGCCCGCGGTGCGGCCTCGATCAGCGCCGCCCAGGCCAAGCTCTGCCGCGGCCGACTCGACAAAATCGACGCCCTGCGGAGCAGTCTGCCCGAGCAGTTCCGGACGGCCAACGGAGTCGACGTCGCCACCGAGCAACTCGCTCACGCACGGATCACCCTCGTCGGACTCGAACATCGCCGCCGACGCCTGGTGCTCACCGCGGGCACCCACGGCACCGTCGGCCTGCACCTGAAACAGCCTGGAGAACGAGTCAGACGTGGCGACGCGATTGTCGAGTTGTACGACCGCGAGCGGCAGCACCTGGACCTGCCGGTGCCCAGCCGATTGATCGGCCGCTACCCGGTCGGGACGCTGGTCCACCTGAGATTCTCGGGGACCGTCCGCTGCCGCGGTCGCGTGTCACACGTGCCGCCGCACACCGAGCAGAACGTCGAAACGCCCGTCGGTGGCGACCCGCTGGTGCGGGTCACCGTCGAGCCGATCGGTCGCCTGTGGCCCGACGTGCCGATCGGGTCGTCGGTCGAGGTCGAGGCCGAGGTTGAGTGAGGGAGGCGGAGGCGGAGGCGGGGCGCTCGCAGGGGCTCAGCGCCGCTGGAGGACTAGGCCGCTTCGACGCCGGCAATCTCGTCGATTGAGATGGGACCGTGAACCTGCTGGGGATCTGTGGCGTCGATGATGAGCAGTTGACCGGGCCCCGCCGCCCGCGCGTCGGGATACCCCTCGAGTTGCCGCCCGTCGCGAAGCTGCAACCGCACCCGGTTCGTCTCGTTGACACCCGGCAGGTCGTCGCAGACCAGGGCCGGAAACCGGCTCCAGGCCCACGTCCACAGTGTCGGCTCGACATCGACCTTCCCGGCGATATCGAGCCACTCCTGGGCCGCCTTAAGCAGCTCCGACCGAGACGCCTCGCGGCACCACGGAGCCAGCTGCTCATCGATCCAAAGCCGCCGCGACGCGACCAGCTCCTCGAAATTCGACATCCCGTCGCCTCCAGTTCACTCGTCGGTGACGCAGCCCAGCGCGGCGGACTGGACGGTGCGGATGTAACGGCCCAGGGTCCCTCGAGTGTGTTTCAAGGGCGGCGCGGTCCATGCCTCGCGGCGACGCGACAATTCCTCGTCGCTGACTTCCATGTCGATCCGCCGGGTCTCGACATCGATCGTCACCCGGTCTCCGTTCTCGACCAGCGCCAGTGGTCCACCCTCCTGGGCCTCCGGCGTGATGTGGCCGACGATGAACCCGTGTGAGCCCCCCGAAAAGCGACCGTCGGTCATCAACGCCACGTGATCCCCCAGCCCGGCTCCCATGATCGCCGAGGTCGGGGTCAGCATCTCGGGCATCCCCGGTCCCCCCTTGGGACCCTCGTAGCGGATGATCACCACGTCCCCCCTGTCGATCCGGTTCTCTTCCAATGCCTCCAGCATCTCCTCCTCGGAGTCAAACACGCGGGCCGTGCCCGAAAATACCAGGCCCTGCTTGCCGGTGATCTTGGCCACGGCACCCTCGGGTGCCAGGTTGCCTCGCAGGATCTGCAGATGACCGGTCGACTTGATCGGGTCCGACGTCGATCGCACGATCTCCTGACCCTCGGACAACTCGGGCACATCCGCCAGGTTCTCCGCCATCGTCTGACCCGTCACCGTCAGGCAATCGCCCTCGATCAGGCCCTCGGCCAGCAGGAACTTCAGCACAGCGGGAGTCCCCCCCACGTCGTGCAGGTCGGCCATCACGAACCGGCCGCTGGGCTTCAGGTCCGCCAGCAACGGCACCCGGTCGCTGGTGGCCTGGAAGTCGTCGATCGTCAACTCGACCTCCGCCGATCTCGCGATCGCTACCAGGTGCAGCACCGCGTTGGTCGAACCGCCCAACGCTATCACCACCGCCATCGCGTTCTCCAACGCAGAACGGGTGATGATGTCGCGAGGCTTGATGTCCTCCTCGAGCAGATGACGGATCGCCGCACCCGCCCGATGACACTCGTCCCGCTTGGCCGGGTCCGTCGCCGGGGTCGAGGCACTGTAGGGCAACGACAAACCCATCGCCTCGATCGCCGACGCCATCGTGTTGGCCGTGTACATTCCCCCGCAGGCCCCAGCTCCCGGACAACTCCGCTCGACGATCTCCTGCCGCTGCTCGTCACTGATGCTCTTGGCGAGGTACTGACCGTACGACTGGAACGCCGAGACAATGTCCAGCTTCTCTTCGCCCAGACAACCCGGCTGGATCGTTCCCCCATAGACCATCAACGCCGGACGGTTCACCCGAGCCATCGCCATCACGCAACCGGGCATGTTCTTGTCGCAGCCGGGCAAGGTCACCAGCGCGTCGTACCACTGGGCCCCCATCACCGTCTCGATCGAATCGGCGATCAGGTCCCGCGACTGAAGCGAATACGACATCCCCTCGGTGCCCATCGAAATGCCGTCGCTGACACCGATGGTGTTGAACCGCATCCCCACCAGGTCCGACTCGCTGACTCCCGCCTTGACCGACTCGGACAACTCCAACAGGTGCATGTTGCACGTGTTGCCCTCGTACCACACGCTCGCAATCCCCACCTGGGCCCTCTGCATGTCCTCTGAGGTCATGCCCGTGCCGTAGAGCATCGCCTGAGAAGCACCCTGGGAACGGGGCTGAGTGATCCGGGCGCTGTAGCGATTCAGCCCGTCACCGACCGGTTGGTTCATCTCTCGCATCTCCCAGTGACCGCAACGGGCAAGCTTCCACTTATACAGCACTCACCGAAGCCCAGAAAGCAACGTGGCGGCTCGACCATTCCGCTCCTCTTCAACGCGGCCCAGTCCAGAACCCGACCTCACCCGCGCCACCCGTCTCCTCTCGTGCTATCGTATTGATCACGCGGTTGATCAGCGTGAGATCAATCGGTGAGCCAACCGGCGAGGCAGACCGATTCTCGAGATCACTCTGATTACTGACCACCCCCAGACCTGTTGTCGAAGGGCTGACACTTGAGCGATCTCTGGGTGAGATTCAGTGACGCGTTGCAGTCTCTGGATACGGCCGCCGCACATCGAGCGGTTGGGCTGTTGGACCGCTGCCTGCAGTCGGTCGGCGAGTCGAGAGACGAGCGGAGTTTTCTGAGCGGAATGCTGCCGGAACTGGTCACGGAGTTCTCGGCCCAGTGGTGCGGCGTACTGATCCGCAGCCCCGGCTGGGAACTCCATGCCGAGTACGGGCGGCAGCAGCCCTCGAGTTGGCCGGCGGCGTTGCTCGACGAGTCGTTGGACCGGAGTGCGGCTGGAGGAGAATCGATCGAGGATCCTCAGGGCTGGACGGCGGCTGCGGTCCCCCTGGACGATTCAGCCACATCGGCATCGGTGCTGTTGATCGCCGGCGGCCACTTCGACCTCGACCAACTCCCGCTGCTGGCCATCGCCGGCCGCGGGCTGTCGGTGGCACGAGGCCTGGCGAGCCAGTCGGAACACTCGGCAAAGCGAGCCGATCGACTCGCGGCGACGCTGCGGGTTTCGGCCGGATTCGCCGGTGTGCGTGAGATGGTACCGCTGCTCGAGCAGATCGCCTCGGAAGCGACTGTGCTGCTGGAATGCGACCGGGCCAGCATTTTCGTACGCGACCGTGAACGTGGAGAGCTGGTCGCGTGCCCGGCCCTGGGTGTCGAAGGGGGCACGCTGAGGATTCCCGACGATGTCGGTGTCGTCGGAGACGTGATCCACAGTGGAGAGGCGGTCCAGGTCGACGACGTGACGACCGACGAGCGGTTCAATCCCGACGTCGACAAGGAGACCGGCTACACGACTCGCAACCTGCTGTGCGTCCCCTTGCGCAACGGGCAGGGTGAGGTGATGGGGGCCTTCGAGTTGATCAATCGTCTCGAGGGTCAATTCGGCCCCGACGATCTCGAGGCCCTCGAGCACCTGGCCGGCCACGCCGCCGTCGCGTTGGCCAACACGCGGGAGCACCAGCAGCTGCTGCGGAGCCGGGACCAGTTGACCGAACAGGTCGCCCGAGGTGCTCGGCTGATCGGCCAAAGCCCCGCGATCATCGCTCTGCGAGACACCGTCGATCGGCTGGCCAACACCGACCTGCCGGTGCTGGTCCTGGGCCCCAGCGGGACCGGCAAGGAAGTTGTCAGCCGGGCACTGCATGTCGGAGGATCTCGAACCGACCAGCCGTTCGTGGCGGTCAACTGCGCGGCGATCAGCGAAACGCTGCTCGAAAGCGAACTGTTCGGGCACGAGAAGGGTGCCTTCACCGACGCGATCGACACCCGCAAGGGAAAATTCGAACTCGCCGACGACGGCACGCTGTTCCTGGATGAGATCGGTGACATGAGCCCCGGGGGACAGGCCAAGCTGCTCAGGGTGCTCGAGGAAAAACTGATCACCCGTGTCGGAGGCTCACAGACGATCCCGATCAACGTGCGGGTGATCGCGGCCACCAACCAGAACCTGGGCGAACTGGTCCAGGAGAAGCGGTTCCGAGAAGACCTCTTCTACAGGCTCTCGGTCGTCACGCTCGAACTCCCCCCCCTGGCCGATCGCCCCGAAGACATCCTGCCCCTGGCCGAACACTTCCTGGGCGAATTCTGTGTCGAGGCGGGACGGGCCACGCTGAGCCTGGCGCCGGAGGCCCTGCAACGGCTGGCCGGGCACGCCTGGCCGGGCAACGTCCGCGAACTCAGGAACCTGATGGAGCGGGTCGCGTTCCTGTGCCCGGGAGACCAGATCGAAATCGACGACCTCGCCTTCATCCTCGCACCCGGCCGCGAACCCGACGCTGAAATGCCCACCGACGCCGGACTCGCCGAAGCGACTCGACGCTTCCAGGTCGACTACATCCGACGCTCGATCCGGCTCGCCGCAGACAACATGACCGAGGCCGCAAGGCTGCTGGGCCTGCACCGCTCGAACCTCTACCGCAAAATGGGACAACTCGAGATGAAGGAATCCCAGGAGGAGGACCCCTCAGCAGAACCGGGGCCGGGATCAGCGTAGCCCGCGGTGGGCCATGCTGCCGACGGCGGGCTAGACCACCGGGTTGATCAGCGAACCGATCCCGCCGATGGAGGCAACGACGGTGTCTCCGCAGCGGAGGAACTTGTTCTTGGCCGATCCGACTCCGGAGGTGGTGCCCGTGGAGATGATGTCGCCGGGGACCAGCGTCATGAAACTCGAAACGAACTCGATGATCGCAGCCACCGGGAAGACCATCTCGCTGGTCGATCCCTCCTGTTCGACCTCGCCGTTGACCGTCAGTTTCAAGTCGAATCCCTGAGGGTCCTCGCACTCGTCGGCCGGCAGCACGCAGGGCCCCATCGGGCAGAACGAGTCGTGCCACTTGCCGTGCAGCCAGTCGAAGAACCCGTCCTTCTCGCGTTCGCTCCGTCCGGGGTTGGGAGTGAATTTCCGGTCCGAGACGTCGTTGACGACCGTGTAGCCGGCGACGAAGTCCAAGGCATTGGCTTCGCTGGCCCCGTGGCACTCTGTGCCGATGATGACTCCCAGTTCGAGTTCCCAGTCGATGTGATCGGGAGACACTTCGGGGATGCGGATCGGGTTGCCGGGGTCGTTGAGTGTCGTGGCGGGGGGCTTCATGAAGATGTAGGGGAATGTCGAATTCCGTTCGGCCGCCTGCCCACCTCCCTCCTCGATGTGCTTCGAGTAGTTCCCGGCCAGCAGCAGCAGCTTGGACGGGTCGGGCACCGGCACCTTGACCTGGACCGACTCGGTCGGAATCCCCAGTTCGGCCACAGGCCCATCGCCGGCCTCGGCCAGCGCGTCCTGCAACGCGACAACCGACTCGCGTGCCGCCCCACCGCTCAGGTAAGTCGTAATCCGGTCGCACTCGGGCACCTCCACGCCCAGGCTCCCGGCAGCCGCCTGCAGCGGCACGATCCGCGTCTCGCCGTAGAATCCGATTTCCACGGCACCATTGTGTTCAAACCGACAGAGTCTCATCTCGTCTTCTCTCTTCCCGGGAAGCCTGGATTGGGTGATGTGTTTGAGCCTGAGTGGAACCAGTGTAGCGGCGTCTATCCTGATTCAGCCAGCACTCGGCCTCGCCCGCAGTTCTCACGAATTCACCGACAAGTCGCAAATTCGTCGACACGTAGATTTTACAGACTCGCCGCAGGCCGATTACACTCAGGGACGATTCGATCCTGACCCCGGTCCAGATCCCACACCGTCGGAGCCCTCTGCAATGACGTCCTCACCGAACACCACCCGCCGCGAGTTCCTGGGAACCACGACCGCCGCATTGGCCACGGCCAGCATGCCGTACTGGTTCACATCGTCGGTGCCTGCCGAGGCGGCTTATCGATCGGCCAACGAGCGGCCGGTCGTCGGTTGCATCGGCACCGGCAGCCGCTGGGGTGGAGTGGGACCTCAGGCGATGCGATTCGGCGATGTGGCCGCCGTCTGCGACGTCGATGCCGCTCATGCCAAACGCGGCCAGGACCGGGTCAAGCGGACTCAGAAGAAGGACGGCAAGGAGCCCACCGTCGACCTCTACGAAGACTACCGCAAGATCCTGGACCGCAAGGACATCGATGTGGTCACCATTGTCACTCCCGATCACTGGCATTCGAAGATCGCGATCGAGGCGATGAAGGCGGGGAAGGATATCTACTGCGAGAAGCCGCTGACGCTGACGATCGAGGAAGGCCGACAGATCATCTCGGTGCTCGACAAGACCAAGCGGGTCTTCCAGGTCGGGACCCAGCAGCGGACCGAGATGGGACGGCGGTTCCTCAAGGCGATCGCCCTGGTGCACGACGGGCGGATCGGCAAGGTGCAGAAGGTCACCTGCGACATCGGCGGGGCACCTCGCAGTGGACCGCTGAAAACCGAATCGGTCCCCGAGGGTCTCAACTGGGACCTGTGGCAGGGGCAGACGAGCGAGGTCGACTACATCAAGCGGCGCTGCCACTACGAATTCCGCTGGTGGTACGAGTACTCCGGAGGCAAGCTGACCGACTGGGGTGCTCACCACGTCGACATCGCCCAGTGGGCGATCCAGCAGAATGGCCCCGGCCAGGGTCCGCTTTGTGTCAAGCCGGTCCTGGCCGAACACCCGGTGCCGCTGAAGGACGGCAGCCCGACGGTCGCCAACGAGTACAACTGCTCGCACAGCTTCCAGATCCAGTGCGACTTCCCCGACGGTGTCGAAATGAACATCGTCAGCAAGTCGAAGGATGGCAACGGGATCCTCTTCGAAGGCTCCAAGGGCCGCTTCTTCGTCAGCCGCGGCAAGATCGTCGGAGCACCCATCGATGAGCTCAAGACCAACCCGCTGGCCGAGGATGCCATCGTCAAGGTCTACCGCGGCAAGAAACCGACCAGCCACATGCAGAACTTCTTCGATTGCGTCAAGAGCCGCGAACTGCCGATCTCGGATGTCTACACCCACCACCAGGCACTGACCACCTGCCACCTGGCCAACATCGCGCTGAGGCTCGGCCGGCCGCTGAATTGGGATGCCAAGACACACACCATCACCGGCGACCCGGCCGCCAACGCCTGGCAGGGCCGCGAGCAGCGAAAGGGCTACGAGATCCAGGTCTAGCCCGCCTGCGGCGGGTTCCACCAACAACCGCGGGTTCCTCATTCGAGGAATTCGCGGTTTTTTGTGACTTGTGAGACCGCGACGGCAACAAGACCCGCGTTACGTTTGTCTTTTCAAATCGCACTCAGGTAATCTGGTGGCTGCACGATTCTGTGCCCATCACTCGACCTCCGTGACGCATCCCGCGTCGCGTTCTCTTTTCTCCTGATTTCATTTGTATGTAGCAGAAGGAGGCGGGCCATGTCTGAGGCCTCAAACGAAACGGTGTCGGCAGAGCTGGCACAACGCGTCGCGCAACTCGAAGCCGAAGCCTCGGCACTCGAGACCGCGTGGTTGCGATCCCGAAACATCAGCCGCGGAATGCTGGTATTTGTGCTCGTGCTGGTCACCGCTGTGCTCTGGAAGAGCTACGACACGGTGTCGCAGATCGAGGACAAGAATTGGCAGGACGGGATGTACGCTGCCCTGGTCGACAGTTACTCCAGGAACCAGCAGCTCTACCAGAACGAGCTCACTGCGACCTGGAAACGGGTCGAACCGGAGCTGATCGCCAACTTCAAGGCGCAGCTGCAAACCGACTCGCCTCGCATTGAGGCTGCGTTCATCGTCGAGCGGGACAAGTTCCAGTCGAACATCAGGTTCCGCTTCAAGGAAGCGCTGCTGGCTCACTACGAGAAGGCACTCGACCGCAACGATGAGATGCTCAAGAAGGAGTTCCCAACGTTGCAGGACGAGGCACGCCGGGCCCGGGTCATCGCCCGGACCAGGGATGCCATCGACGAGCTGATCGACAAGTACTACATCGGTCCGCTCGAGGACGAGTTCAAAACGCTTTACGCTTCCTACGAAGAATTCCCGATTGCCGACGCTCCGGATGAGAAGACCGACGAAAAAGGCCTGACCACTCGCTTCGTGGGACAGGTACTGGAATTGCTGAAGCTGAAGCTGATCAGCGCCCCCGATGAGGAACTGGCCGCTCCCTGACCGGCTGCACCGGCCCAGGCCTGTGATCACAACACCATGACTTCCTGAAACGGGAAATCCTCTGATGAATATCGAAGATCCACAAACTCCAGACGATTCGAACCCAACCGACGACGCGTCCTCGGATGCAACCCCCGAGGAAGAGACGTCCGAAGAAACTTCCGAAGCTGCTCCGGAGGCCCCGGCCGAAGCCGAGGTGGCTATCGCTCCGCTGGCTCCGGCCGAGGACGTCGGAATCGAGTCAAGCCTCGGACGAGCCCACTCTCGAATTGGCTCGGTCGCAAGCCGGATCCAGAGTGGAGCCAACATGACGCTCGGCGTCGGTGGCCTGCTGCTGGTGATGGTCTCGGCGTTCTTCCTCTACGGCCTGCCGCAGATGGACGAACTGCTCGATCCCAAGCTCGTGGTTCCCAGAATCGAACAGCTGTTGGAAGACGAAGGGATTCCGGCACTCCGCAAGTACGCATCCGAATTCGCCAAGAACAATTCCAAGGATGTCGCCAAGCAACTCAATCAGACCGCCATCGACAATCTGCCGACCGTGCGGAAGGTGCTCGAAGACCACGCCGTCGACCAACTCAACGAGATGATCGACGAACGGTTCCCGGAGACCGAAAGGAAATTCGTGGCGATGTTCAAGCAAAGCAAGCCGCAGCTCGAGAAGACCTTCCTCGAACTGGATTCCCAGGACGAGGAGGTCTCCAAACGAGCGATCAAGGACCTGATGGTGGTCCTGGAAAACGGGTTGCAAAGGGACTTCGAAGACGATGTCCAGATCCTGCTGGCGACGCTCTACCACGTCAACCAGCAAGCCACGAAGATCCTCGGCAACCAGGGACTCAGCGCCGAAGAGAACCTGATCCGACAAATGGTCGCCACGGTTCGCCGCATCAAGCTCGACGCCGGCGACCCCGCACTCGCCGGTACGAAAACTAACGTGTCGACACGGAGCGGATCGGATATCGGCACGGATGATAAACCGAAGGGCAAGCCGAAGGGCAAGCCGAAGGGCAAGCCGAAGGGCAAGCCGAAGGGCAAGCCGAAGGGCAAGCCGAAGGGCAAGCCGAAGGGCAAGCCGAAGGGCAAGCCGAAGGACAAGCCGAAGGACAAGCCGAAGGACAAGCCGAAGGACAAGCCGAAGGACAAGCCGAAGGACAAGGAGAAGGCCAAGGAGAAGGCCAAGGACAAGTCCAAGGCCAAGCCCAAGACGAACTGAGGTCGATCACCTCAGGAACTTTGGAGGGGGTCAGTCGCCGCCCGTGGCGGGGCCTGAACCCTTTATTCCAGCCGCCAACTCTCGCGGGAAGGGGTCAGGCCCCGCCACGGGTCCGCCGCAGGCGGATCAGACCCCGGACTTCTCGGCTAGCCGTCCAGGCCCCAGATCGAGCGGGTCAGTTGGGCGCGGTGGTCGAGAGCAAACTCGGTCAGCTCGTCGGCAAACGTCGGCCGTGTCCCTGTCGGCGACAGGTCGGCCGTCAGCATCTGGTTCTCATCCCGGCCGGTCAGCCGGCTGACGAACAGGTCCTGGGCCTGGTACCGGTTCGCCTCATCCAACCCGTACACCTCGGTGATCCGGGTCACCTTCCGCGATCCATCCTCCGAAAACCTCGACAACTGCACCACGAGGTGGATGGCCGAAGCGACCTGGGCCCTGGCGACGTAGATGGGCAACTCGACGTCGGACATCAGCGAGAGCGTTTCCAGCCTCACCAACGCGTCTCGAGGCGACGTGGCGTGCACGGTGGTCAGGCTGCCCGAGTGGCCACTGATCATCGACTGCACCATGTCCAAAGCCTCACCCCCACGCACCTCGCCGACCAGGATCCGGTCCGGTCGCATTCTGAGGCTGGCTCGGAACAGCTCACGGATCCCCAGTCCCCCTTCACCCTGCTTGTCGGCCTGCTGGCTCTCGAGATACAGGCAGTGGGACTGAGCCAATCTCAATTCCGAGCTGTCCTCGATCACCACGATCCGCTCTTCCTCGGGGATCGCCGTCGAGACCGCGTTGAGCATCGTGGTCTTGCCCGTCCCGGTGCCTCCGGCCACCACGATGTTCTTCCGCAGCACGACACACAACTCGAGGAACTCGCGGGCAACTTCCGAGAGACTTCCCAGCCTCACGAAATCCTCCAGCCCCATGATGTCGCGCTGAAACTTGCGGATCGTCAGGTAGGTGCCGATGCGGGCACTGGGAGGAATCACCGCGTGCACCCGCGATCCGTCGGGCAACCGTGCATCGAGCACCGGCCGATCCTCGTCGATCTCGCGGCCCACATACTGAGCCACGTTGTGGACCGCCGAGAGCAATGCGTCGGGGCTGATGAAGGACGCCTCGGTCCGGATCAACCGGCCACGACGCTCGATGTAGATCTCGTCGTGCCCGTTGACCATCACCTCGGTCACCGTCTCGTCGTGAAGAAACTCACGGATCGGGCTCAGAAAATAGTCGAGGCTGGCTTCGAAGATCGCTTCGCGGGACATGATCGATGGGGTCGATGGGGTCGATGGGGTGTATCTTGAGAGGTGAGAAGCGGGCTACTTCGCGGTCGTCCTGGTCGCAGCACCGGCCCGGCAGCTTCGCAGAAACGCGAGCAGGTCGGCGAGCTGGTCCGGCTGAAGGATCTTGTCGAGGCCCTGGGGCATGATCGACGTGGCCGACTCCCTGATCGCCTCGACCTGGCTGCGCAGCACTCGGGCTTCCGAGAGGTCTGCCGCCTTGATCCAGATCGCCTCGGTCGTCTCGCGGCTGATCACCCCGGTATAAACGCGTCCCGATTCGGTGGCCACCGTGTACGAGCGGAACCCACGTGCGAATGAGGCACTGGGCAGCACGATCGATTCGAGCAGATCAGCCGGTTGCCGGATGTCGCCGATGGTCGAGAGACCCGGTCCCACCCGGCCGCCGCGGGGTCCCACCGCGTGACATCCGCTGCAGGCCGCCTTCTTGCCAAAAAAGATCGCTCGGCCTCGCTCCACGTCACCACCGGCCAGTCCCGCCAGCTGGCCCTTCAACGCCGCCCTGCGTGCTGCCAGCTTCCCGTCGACGGTGGCCAGCAGTTTCCGGCCCCGGTCCCGCAGCGGAGCCGGCAGAGCCTCGACCGCACCGATCAGGTCCGCCGCCGCCAGGCTGTCGACCACCTTGGCCGACTCGAGACTCTCGAGCACCACCGAGGCCACAGCGGGATCACCGATGTCGCGACACGCCTTGAGCAGCACGGGCAGCTCCAGCGGTCCGGCGGTCTTGATACGTGAGGCCACCTGGAGCTGTTGAGGCTTGCTCAACCGCACCGCTGCCGCCACGCGAGCTGCCGCCAACCGCGACAGCGCCGGCAACTCGGTATCCAGTTGTTTCAAGACGAACTCGAACCGCCTGGCTCCCAGCGGTTTTTCGGCCAACCCGGCCAACGCCGCGACCCTCAGGGCCGAGGATTGCTTGGCGTCGTCGATCAGGCCCCCGAGCTCCGGTCCGACCAATCGCCGCGACGCCAGGGCCCGCACCGCGGCTTCGCGGATCACCGGATCATCGTGCCCCAGCGACGCCACCAGCGCCTCGTGCCAGCCCGCCGGCAACGCCTCGAGGCTCGAACGACCGACCACCTCAACCAGCAGCCGCCGAGCCGGCAGGCCCAGGCCTCCGTCTCCCAACCGCTCGGTCACCAAGGTCTGGATCGCCCCCTCGCCCTGTTGGGCCAGCAGGAAGCCACGGATGACCGCCGAGCGATCCGCAGCAATTGTCTTCTCCGACAACCACGTCTCGAGCAGGCCTCGGGTCTGCTCGGCCCAGCCCTTGTGACGACCGATGACCTCGAGCACCGCCTGCTGCAGGCCCGGGTCGTCGGTGTCCAGCAGCGGCACCACCAGTTCACGAGTCAACGTTGCGTCGGACATCTGGTCGAGTGCCATCAGCGCGGCACGACGGATCGCCGGACGGCGATCTCCCAGCAACGGCCGGGTGGCAGCGGGATCGTTGGTGCGGATCACCGCATACAGCAGTGAGTGCTCTTCGAATCGGTCGATCCCCGGTCGAGCCGAAGCGGAGAGCAACGAGGCAACCGTGGGAGCCCTGGTCGCCGTCTTGCCCGATACCCCGGCAACCTGCAGGATCTGGCCCAGCGCCGTCGCCGACTGGCTGCGGACCGCCGGAGATGTGTCACCTGCGAGCAACTTGACCAGCCCCGTCACCGCGGCACGATCACCGCGTGTGCCCAGCGACCGAGACGCCGCCAGGCGGACTTCCGGTGATCGATCTCCCAGTGCGCCGCGCAGCGGACCCAACGACAACTCGTGCTCGATCCGCGACAACGACCAGACCGCTCCCAGTCGCCGTCGAATCGACTTCGATCCCTGTTCGGCCAGTACGCCTTCGAGCGTCTTGATCGCGTCGATCCCGGCCACTGCCAGGCGATCGATCACCCGCTCGCGAACCACCGGCCGGGCGTCATCGAGGTGACGGGCCAGGGCGGCGGGGGTCAGGCGGGCGACGTCGAGGAAGCTGCCGCGGGGGTCCTTGACCTTGTGAGCCCCCTTGCGGCGGATCCGGTAGATCGCGCCGTGGACTTCGGGTTTGGCCACCTTCGACACCGGGCAACCGATCCGGAACCAGCCTCCGGTGTCGATCACCAGCAGGCTGCCGTCGGCGTCCTCGAGCACGTCGGTCGGATGAAAATCGGGATTGTCGCTGACCAGGAAGTCACTCTCGGAGGTGCGAAACGTGGCTCCATCACGGGTGACCACGCTGCGGACCACCTTGTGAGTGTTGAAGAGCGTGGTGAAGATGTTGCCCCGGTAGCCGGGTCCGAATTCGCTCGATCGGTACACGGCCATACCCGAGACCGCCACGTGGCCCATCCGTGCCAGGGGTGGCATCAGCGGGCCGGTCTTGGGGAACTCGGCCACGCACGCCTGGTCGAAACGCGGGTAGGCTCCGCCATCGACCCAGTGCACCAGGCAATCGGCTCGAGGCCGACCCAGGAAGATGTTGACGCTGCCGATCATCTCACCGGTCGCCGTGAAATCGACCTCGACCGGGTTGTCCATCCCTCCGCCCGCCCAGGTCTGCACATCGCTGCCGTCGAGCCGGCAGCTGAAGATCCTGGCGGCCTTGCCCTTGCTGGTCACCTCTCCGTCCTTGTCCCGGAACTCGTGGCCGTGACGACCGTCGCACCAGTAGAGCCGGCCATTGGGACCCAGGAAGCAGCCGTGTACGCTCGCCGCGTTGCCGCTGAACCCGAACGTGTCGACCAGGATTGTTCGCTCATCGGCCACCCCGTCGTCGTCCAGGTCACGCAGCCGCCAGATGTTGGGCGGGCTGGCCACGTACAGCGCCCCGCGGTGCCACAACGCGCCCATCGGCAGGGTCATCTTGTCGGCGAAGATCGTGCTGCGATCAAAGACACCATCCCCGTCGGTGTCGGCGATCATCCGAATCATGTTCGGAGGATCCTTGACCAGGTCGGGGGACCGGATGTTCTTGCCCGAACTCGCGGCGATGAACAACCGGCCGCGATGATCAAACCCGGCCAGCATCGGATACTTGACCAGCGGCGAGGCCGCCGCCAGCTCGATCGTGAAACCCTCGGGAACCCGCGGCAGCCGGGACCGACCCTTTGTCTCGGCAACGGCCGCATGCGAAAACAGCCCGACCAGCAGCCCAACCAGCAGCCCGACCAGCATCAGGCCAACGACTCGGGCCGGTCTCTTCAGCGTCGTGTCATTCATCTCGGAGTCCCGGCTTCGTGAAATGAAGGCGATGGACCGATCTTACCCGTCGCCGGATCCTCCTCGCCACGCCAATCACCGGCCCGACTCGTCGGCACCGCCGCGGATCCTCTGCAACCGCCGCCTGGCCGCGGCCCGCTTGACCAGCTCGTCGACCGTCACCCCGGCCAGGATCACCGCACCGATGATGGCGTACTCGATGTAGGTCGGCATCCAGTCGACCAGCGTGATCATGTTCTTCAGCACCCGCATCAACGCCGCCCCGATCACCACCCCCAGAATCGTCCCCTGACCCCCTCGCAGACTGCAGCCACCCAGCACCGCCGCGGCGATCGCGTACAACTCGTAGAAGTTGCCGAAGTCGACCGGCTGGGCCGAGTTGATATCGAGCACGAACAGCACGCCGCCCAATCCGGCCAACCCGGCACAGATCACGTAGGCCAGGATGATCATCCGATCGGTGTCGATCCCGCTGTAGCGGGCCGCCTGCTCGTTGTTCCCCATCGCCAACAGGTAGCGGCCGTAGATGGTGCGGTTGAGGAACACCGAGGCGATCAGGGCCACGACCAGCAGGATCACCAGCGGAGCCGGCAGACCGATCTCCAGCCGAACCCGCTCGAGTACCACGACCTGCAGCTGCGACCAGTCCCCCGGCCTGGCAGCACGGATCGTTTCCAGCGACGGCACGGTCAGCTCCTGAGTCCTCTCCGATTCCTCCACCCTGATCTCGGCCAGAGTGACCCAGGAGGCCGAGCCCGCTGCCCGGGCCTGCATCCTCACGCGAGTCGTCCGCGTCGGCAGGTCCACCCGCACCTCCTCCCGCTCACTCGCCTCGATCGGCAGCGTCTCCAGAGGCGAAATCGTGCCGACGCCCCAGCCCAGCAGCGACACTCCCATCACCAGCGTGACCGCAGGTATCACCAGGTCCCCGAGTGAGACTCGCGCTGCGGCAGCCCGCCGACGGATCATCCAGCCCCAGACCAGGGCACCCACCAGCAGCACACCACCGAGCACCAACAGGCCCCACGTCATGGGGAGCCGAGCCAGCTGGGCCGTGGCGATCAGTTTCAGAGTCGGGTACTCGTCGATCAGGCCCTGGGTCTGGTCCTGCGTGAAACCCCGCGTGATGCCGCGGTACAGCAGCAGGCCACACAGCGTCACGACAAACGGCTGCAACTTCAGCTTGGCGATCAGCAGACCGTGGAACAGGCCGATCGCCAGCGACGCGCCCAGCACAATCCCCAATGCCACCGGCACGCTGGTCCAGGGTCGGCGATCGAGTCCATAGAGGCCCGAGAAGTCGTCTGGAGGCGACTCCGAGAGGCCCAGGCGATCTCCATCGACGGAGAGCACCCGAGCCGTAGCTCCCTCGCGGCCGTCCTCGAGCACGAATGTCACCCGATCTCGAACCTGCAACCGGTGCCCCGCTACCGTCAGGCCGTTGGGGCCGGGCTCGGCCGAGAGAATCCTGGTCAGCCGGCCGCCGCTGTCGTCGACCTCGGGACCCGATTCCAGCGACACGCTGGTGCCGGTGACCGATGCCACGCGATACACGCCGACATTCCTGTTCTTGCCCCCGGCCAACCCGATCCGATCACCGACGGACAGCCCGGTCGGTGGCCGAGCCAACTCAAGTGTGCCGGTCGCCACCTTCGCCGACACCACCGGGACCTGGCCCACGGCGACATACTCGACCTGCAGCAGAAACGGCAGACCGCACCCGACCAGGCAGATGATCGACCCGATCGAGAGATCGATGCCGCCGGTGATGATCACGAAGGCGACGCCGATCGAGATGATCCCGAACAGGGCCGATCGCTTCATCAGGTTCTCGAGATTGAACGGCTTCAGGAACGCGTCGCTCATCAACGCCGTCGCCACGAACACCACCAGCAACAGCCCGCCAATGCCCAGGACCTGTTTCATCCGTCCGCCTCGCTCGCGGTGGCAGCACTCACCCCGGTGGCCAACTGCATCACCGCCTCTTCGCCCTCTGACCCCCCCAGCACGTCCCGCTGCAGTTCCCCGGCGATCCGTCCCTCGTGCATCACCAGTGCCCGGTCCGACATCCGCAGCACCTCCTCCATTTCACTCGACGCAAACAGGATCGCCACGCCTCGCGCCGCCAATTCCTCCATCAGGGCATAGATCTCCTGTTTGGCCCCCACGTCGATCCCCCGCGTCGGTTCGTCCATCAGCAGCACCCGGGGTTCCATCGCCAACCACTTGCCCAGCACCACCTTCTGCTGGTTGCCTCCCGAGAGATGCTGCACCAACTGTTCGGGGCCGGGCGTCTTGACCCGCAACCGGTCGATCATCCGGCCACAGGATTCCCGTTCACGGCCCCGGTCGAGGAACCCGCCGGCCCGCGAGTCGCGTTTCAGCGAGGGCAGGCTGATGTTCTCTCGTACCGCCATCCCCAGTACGAGCCCCTGCTGCTTGCGGTCCTCGGGCACCAGCGCCACACCCGCTGCGATCGCCGCACGAGGATGCTGCGGAAGCAGCCGAGTGTCTCCGATCGTCAACTGCCCATCCAATGCCGGAGTGATCCCGAACAGCGTCTGCAACAACTCGGTCCTGCCGGCTCCGACCAATCCGGCCAAACCGACGATCTCGCCGGATCGCAGGGCGAAGTCGAGCCGGTGAGCCGGGAAGGCCGGCGAGCGGAGTCCGCGGGCCTCGAGCACCACCTCGCCCGGCTCGCGGCCCGATTCGCGATTCAGTTCCTCGATGTCCCGGCCGACCATCAGCCGGACCATCGCGTCGTGGTTGATCTCGTGCCGATCCAGTTCACCGGCATTGCGACCGTCCCTGAGCACCGTGACCCGGTCGGCCAGTCGAGTCACCTCGCCGAGCCGGTGCGAGATGTAAACGATGCTCTTGCCCGCATCGCGCAGCTCACCGATCACCTCGAACAGGCTCTGTGCCTCGCTTTGCGAGAGGCTCGAGGTGGGCTCGTCCATGATCAGGACCCGGGCATCCACGGACAGCGCCTTGGCGATCTCGACCATCTGCTGCCGCCCGATGCTCAACTCGGACACCACGGTCGAGGGATCACTGTCGAGTCCGACCATGTCAAGAAACTGCCGCGACTCACTGTGCATCCGCCCACGGTCGATCAGCACCCCGCCGGGTCCGCGGCACGGCTCGCGGCCCAGGAAGATGTTGGCTGCGATGTCGAGGTTGTCGGAGAGGTTGAGTTCCTGGTGAATCAGGGCGATGCCGGCCTCAAGCGCCGCCTCGACGCCGTCGATCTCGATCGCTGCCCCGTCAACGAGCACCTCCCCGCCGTCGGCCGACTGGACCCCGGCCAGGATCTTCATCAGCGTGCTCTTGCCCGCCCCGTTCTCACCGATCACCCCCAGCACCTCGCCACGATCGAGCACCAGGTCGACCCGATCCAGCGCCAGCACACCGGGGAACCGCTTGCTGACGGCGCGGACGTCGAGCAGGCGGGGCGGGCGAGATTTTGAGGTGGTATCGGTCATCAACCGGCCTAGCGGCCCTCGAGGACCGTGTCGGGGGGGTCGTACCGGGTCGAATCCGGCTCGCGACCCAGCACCGCGTCGATCACGCCCTGGCGACGCAGCCGGGCGTTGTCCTGCTCGAGCCGCCCGATGAACAGCATCACCTTGCCACCCTGCGGCAACGCCTCGCGGACCAATTCGCCGCACATTCGCCCGGCGAGGTAGTTGTCCATGCCGATGTAGACCAGCCGGTTGGCGTCGGGGGCGTCGGAGTCGTGAGTGATCAGCCGGGTCTTTTCGGCGGCCTGGTTCAGCAGCGCGACCTGGTTCTTGGCATCGATCGGGCTGACGGCAATTCCCTGCACGCCTCGTGAGATCAAGTCCTCGATCATCCGCTTCTGGTCAGCAATACCCTCGGCCGGCATCAACACGTCGGTGTTCACGCCCAGCTTGAGGCCCGCGGCGGTGACTCCCTTGCTGGCGATGGTCCAGAACGAGGCGACTCCGTTGGTGACGTAGGCAAAGCGGGGCTTGCCCGGCTTCGTCTCGTTCTTCGCATCGCCCTCGACCTTCGATTTCAGATCGGCCCAGAACGCGTCGACCTCGGCCTTGCGGATCTTGCGGGCCGGGATGTCGATGAACTTGTTGTCCGGGATCACGTCGGTCCTACCGCTCTCGAGTGCCGCCAGCACCTCGATCGACCTGTACCCGTACTCGTAGGGGTTCTGGACGACGGTGCCGTGGACGGTCCCGTCTTTGATCCCCTGCAGCGTCTCGTCGGCCTCGTCGAAGGCGATCACCTGGATCGTCTGCTTCTCGCCCAGGCGACCGGCCTGTCTGAGTGCTTCGAGGATGTCGACGGGGTTGTAGGCGAACAGGCCGACCATCGCGTCGATGTCCGAGTGTTTTGCCAGGGTGTCCTCGACGTTGGCCTTGGACTGGGCTCGATCGAACTGGTCGGTCAGCGTTCCCAGGATGATGTAGTTGCCTGCTTCCTTCTTCTTATCACTGACCTTCAGCAACCCGCCTCCGGCCTCACCCCCTGAGCCTGTCGCGGGGGGGCTCGAATCACCACAGCCAAGCAGCAATGAAAGCCCCAGGGCCAGGCAGGTCCATCCCGAGCAGAGCACAGGCGGGCGTGTCATCGAGCGGTCTCCGTGAGTGTTTGGCTCGGGAGGTGAAGTCCGAAAGGCCGGATCCCGGCCGAGTGTCCATCTTGACGCTCCCCCTGACCCGCGCCAACGCAGCACGCCAAAGTCGGCCGAGTCACAAAACCGAACGGGAAACCGATTGTCGCGGGAGGGTGAGGGAGATAGAATTCCGCCGTTGCCACCGACGCCCGCGTCGAGATGGCACGCCTCGCGACAACTCTCATGGGGAGCTCCAGAGTGCCGTCGTTTGATACCGAGTCGACTTTTGCGGCGGATGAGGAATTCGCAAAGTTGCTGGTCCGCCAGGACGACGTGGACCTGGAAGTCGCGGCACTCGAGTTGGCTCGAGATCGCTGCCCGTCGCTGGACTTTGGTGACACGCTGAAGTGGTTCGACGCGCGGGCCCAGGAACTGGCCGGGCCGATGGCTCGAGCCGACAACGAACAGGACATGCTCGAATCCCTCGCCGGGTGCCTCTCGGGAAGCCACGGGCTGACCGGCAGCGCCGAGGCGTTTCGGAGTGTCGAGGGGAGTTTCCTGTCGGACGTGATTGCCAGCGGTCGCGGGATCCCGATCAGCCTCTCGCTGATCTACATGGCCGTGGCGCGGAGGTTGAAGATTCGGCTCGAGGGAGTCGCGGCACCGGTGCACTTTCTCTGCCGGCTCGACGCACCCGCCGGGCCGCTGTTTGTCGATGCCTTCTCGAGCGGCCGGGTGATGGAACTCGACGAGTGCCTGGCCTGGCTGAACCAGCTCACCGGGCTGACGCACGAACAGCTCGTTCCGGCCTTGAGCCCGGCCCAGCCGCGGCAGATCATCCAGAGAATGCTCAACAACCTCAAGGCGCTCTACATCGACCAGGAGAATTGGAAGCCGGCGTTGTCGGTGCAGCAGCGGCTGACGCTGCTCGAACCCGCCTCCTACGCCCAGCGCCGCGACCTGGCTCTGGTCACGCTCAAGGCCGGACACCCCGACCGCGCGCTGGGGATGCTACAGAGTTGTGCCAAGTCGGCTCCCAGTGACGACCTGGTCGCGCTCGAGAAGCTGATTGACCAGGCCCGGTCCGATTTAGCTGCGTGGAACTAGACAACCCGCAGCCTTTCGGACCCCACCCGCCCACCGCAAGGCTGCCCTTTGACGGCCGAGTGGCGGAACTGGCAGACGCACGGGACTTAAAATCCCGTATCCCGTAAGGGGTGTGTGGGTTCGAATCCCACCTCGGCCATTGTTGCTTTGATTCGCACGACTTGGCAGTTGGCCCTCTGGCAGCCTGTTGCAGAACGGTCATCACGGTCCTGGGCCATCGTTGGACGCAGAACCGCGAAGCGGTTCCACCCCCTAGCAGCCCGTTGACCCTCGCCTCATTGCCGGGCGACGTCTGGCTACTTGCTCTTCAACGGCTTGACCAGTTTCAATCCGAGCCGGTGCCTCTTCAATGCCGCCTGAACATCGGCCAACGCCGCGCCACCAGCGACCTCGAGCCGAATCCAGTATCGCCCTTCTCCGGGCACTGCTCCGATGGCACCGGAGGCCATTTGCTCGACACCGTTGACCTCAAACATCGCCGTCCGCAACGCCACCACGTCCTCCTCCATGATCTCCTCATCCCCATCAAATAGCACCAGGTTCAGGCTCGGCTTGATTTCCTTGCGGCTGGGCGTGACCGCCCCGGCGACCTTCGCCGCGATGGCCCCGATATCGGTCTTGTTGATATCGGCGATCGCTATCACAAACGGAGGCGAGAAGTAGTGTCGAAAACGCCCCTTCTTGCCGGCCTTGATCGACTCGGCCTTTACCATGATGCCCTTGATCCCACCCAGGGTCTTTCGCAGAACCACCGCATCCGCCTCGGACGCCGCACCACGAATCGTCACCGTGATCCTGACTCCCGTGTCAGCAGCGGCTGACGTGTCGGGATTCGTGAAGCCAAGCAACACGGCTGCTATCACGAGGCATTGAGTCTTCATCGCCTGGCTCCGAACGGGACTCGAGTTGGAGGCCGGTACGCCGCTAAACTATCCTCGGCAGTCACGTGCCGTCGACACTAGCCGTGACGCCACCGTCCATCAACTCGCAGGTCCCGTCCCCGTCCCCGTCCCCGTCCCGGCAGGTCGATGCCCGAGTTCTCCATCGAATCAATCGACTTCGACTCGACGTGGGTCCTGCTGGCGATCGTGGTCGCCGCGATCGTCCAGGACGACCTGACCTGCCTGGTCGTCGGCTCGGCCGTCGCGGCCGGAGAAGCCCAACCGCTGCCGTCGGCCGTCGCCTGCCTGGCCGGCACCTGGCTCGGAGACATCGCCTGGTTTGGCCTGGCACGGCTGATCGGTCAGCGAGTGCTCTTGATGTGGCCGTTTCGAGTGGTCGTCTCTCCCGACAAGCTCGAGGCAGCCCGCATGAGATTCGAGCGCCTGGGTCCACGTGCCCTGTTTGCCAGCCGGTTCCTCCCGATCGTCCGCACCCCTCTGCAGGTCGCCGCCGGACTGGTGGCCCGCTCGGCAGTCCCCGGCTGCCTCGTCCTGCTCGTGGCCGGGGTGATCTATGTCTCGCTGTTCATCGGCACCGCCGCCACGGTCGGACAACTCGACGTCGTGCGCGACTTCTATCAACGCTTCGGCGCTGCCGCGTTGCTGGTCGTGCCGGTGCTGATCTGGTGCTCGGTAGCCGCGCTGGGAGGCCTGCTGCTCAAGACACCCCGCGACCCGGGCTAGCAGCCTGTTGAAAAACACAAGTTTGGGGATGGGACGGGGTCTGAGTTCTTTCTCATGAGCGGGCTGCTAGGGCGGTCGACGCAGCAGGACCAGGTGGCACCACAATCGCACCAGGTCCCACCCCGCACCGACCACGTTGGCCAGGCTCGCTCCTCGCGGTTCTCCCGACATCCGACGCTCGGGCTCGACGTCCACCTTCGCCACCTTGTGACCCCGTCGAGCCGCCCGGATCATCCGCTCGGCCTCGATGAACACCCCACGAGAAATCAACGGGATCTCCTCGATCAAACTCCGCCGACGACACTTCGTGCTGCCCGGATCGAACAACTCGACTCCGAACAACACCCTCGGCAGCAGACGGTACAGCCCGGAAACGACCCGGCGATACATCGTGTACCGCTTGAAGGTGCGGTTGCAGACCACGATGTCGAATTCGCCCAGCAACGGCACGATCCGGCGTAACGCCTCGGGAGGATACTCGCCGTCAGCCGGGATGTCGAAGACCCACTCACGAGTCGCCGCCCGGTTCAGCTCCTCGAACGTGACGGCGATCCCCCGGTTGTGCTCGTGAGTCAACACCCGCACCACCTCGGGATCCTCCGCCGCCAGCCTCGAGGCGATCTCGCCCGTCTCGTCGGTGCTCGCATCGTCCAGGATCACCACCTCGAAGTCGTCGCTGCACTCGGACAACACCTCACGGCAACGACGGTAGATCGACTCGAGCGTGGCCGCCTCGTTGTAGGCAGCGATCACCAGCGAGATCGAGGGGCGGGGCATGGGCGATGTGGTGAGTGGGAGAGGGAGGCAGACGGTGTGTGGCCTACAGCGAAGCGACCACCAGTTCGAACTGGTCACCGGTTAGACCGGGGTAGATGGGCAGCGAGAGGATCTCGGCGGCGAGCCGGTTGGCCACAGGGAACTGGTCGGCAGCGTAGCCCAGCCCGGCAAGACTCGGCTGGCGGTGCAGCGGGACCGGGTAGTGGATCGCGGCACCGATCCCCGCCTCGTGCAAACCCTCCAGCAACCCGTCCCGCTCTGCACAGCGAACGACAAACAGGTGATACACGTGCTCTCCGCCGGAAGCATCCTCGAGACAACTCACCGTATCGATCGACTCCAGCGCGATGCGGTACTTCGAAGCGATCTGCCGACGCTCGTCGTTCCATCGGTCGAGGCACTCGAGTTTCACGCCGAGCACGGCGGCCTGGATCCCGTCCATCCGGTGAGTGCCACCCAGAACCTCGTGGCGGTACTTCTCGCGGCTGCCATGATCCCGCATCATCCTCAGGTTCTCGGCCAACGTATCGTCATCGGTGGTCACCGCTCCGGCGTCACCCATCGCGCCCAGGTTCTTGCTGGGGTAGAAGCTGAAGGCGGCGGCATCGCCGAGGCTGCCGACGGGGCGTCCTTCGAGCCGGGCGCCGTGAGCCTGGCAGGCGTCCTCGATCAGCAGCAGTCCGTGTCGAGCCGCCAGGGCCTGCAGCGGTGCCATCGCGACCGGTTGACCATACAGGTGCACCGGCATGATCGCCGACGTGGACGGTGACACCGCCGCGGCGACCGCATCGACGTCGACCAGGCCGGTCGATTCGACGCAATCGACAAACACCGGCGTCGCGCCGGCCAGCACGACCGCCTCGGCGTCGGCCACGAACGTGTTGACCGGGACAATCACCTCCTGGCCCTCACCAATCCCCGCCGCCCGCAGGATCAACTCCAGCGCCGCGGTGCCCGATGAGACGCCGATACAGTGCCGCGTGCCACAGGCCTCGGCGAATCGTCGCTCGAATGCCTCTACCTCCGGGCCACCGGCAAACGCGTTGGCATCGATCACACGCCGGATCACCGAGCCGATCTCGGCTTGCAGTTCAGCGTGGACCGTCGAGAGGTCGACTAGCGGAACCCGCATCGCCCTTGCCCCCCTTCTCTTTCGTCAGGAACCCAGCGAAACGAATTCGCCGCCGGCGGCCATCGACCGGTCAGCCGCCTCCAACCACTCGACCACCGCCAACCCCTCGGCACCACCGGTCAGCGGCTCGCGACCGCTGTGGATGCAATCGAGAAAATGAGCGGCCTCAACCTGCAATGCCTCGGCCCGGTCCAGCGTTGGGATGTGCACGTCGCCGGCCCGGTAGATCGGCGTCAGCGCGGTCACCTCCTCGTCGGCCAGGTCCAGCGCCACCCCCTTGTCGTAAACCCGTACCTTCTCGCTGGGCTCGACATCGTCATAGACCACCATCCGGCGGCTGCCACCGATCATCGTGCGGCGGACCTTGACCGGTGAGAGCCAACTGACACGGACCTGGGCGTGCAGACCGCTTTGGTAATGCAGATTCAGGCTCGCCATCTCGTCCCGTTCACCTCCCACATGACGGTACCCCATCGCCTGAAGACTCTCGGGACGCTCGTCAAAGAGGTACTGCAGGATCGAGAGGTCGTGGGGGGCGAGGTCCCAGACGACGTTGATGTCCTGCTGCAGCAGCCCCAGGCTGATCCGCTCGGAATCGAAGTAGTAGGGCGTCCCCAGCTCGCCGGAGTCGAGCAGTTCGCGGATCTTGCGAACCGCACCGGTGTAGAGAAACGTGTGGTCAACCATCAGCACCACGCCGGCTGAGGCGGCCAGGTCGATCAGCTGCCGCGATTCCTCGGACGTCGACGTCATCGGCTTCTCGATCAACACGTGACGACCACTCTCGATCACCCGACGTGCCAACTCGAAATGAGTCGCCACCGGAGTGGCAATCGTGACCGCGTCGATCTCCCCGCCGGCCAACAACTCCTCCACGCTGTCCGTCACGCGGATCGCGGGATAGAGCCGCGATGCAGCGGCCAGCAACTCGGGGTTCAAGTCGCAGACTGCGGTGACCTGGCAGCCCTCGAGACCGCTGAAGTTGCGGACAAGGTTCGGGCCCCAGTAGCCGTAGCCGATCACCGCGATGCGGATCGGATCGCTGGTGGGTGAATCGGGCATGTCAGAAGAGCTGGTCATGGTCTGAGGGCAATTGGTGTTTGAAGTGGCTCGGCGCGCGACATGTCATTCCGAGCGCAGCGAGGAATCTCAACCAATCTCTGATCCGGACGCCTGAGATCCTTCGCTTCGCTCAGGATGACAAGTCGAGAGTTGTCATTCCGAACGCAGTGAGGAATCTCCGCCGATCTCTGATTCTGACGCTTGAGATCCCTCGCTGCGCTCGGGATGACATTCGGACTAAGTCCTGAAAAACTTCTCGTAGGTATGAGCCGGCAGGATGTGCAACCGCCCCAGCAGCCAGATCAACGGGCTCAGGAGCTTCAATACAGGATAGTAGGTCGGGTAGTCGGTAAAGTACCTCGGTTCGTCCGCCAGGATCTGCCGCCACTCCTCGTCGCCGATCCCCTGCTTCTTCAGACCGTAACCGACAATCTCCTCGCTCTCGATCGCAGGGATATCTTCGAGTGCCCCCAAGGCCTCGTCGCGAGTCATCTCGCCGGTCCGCACCCACGCGGCAAACTCGGGGATCCTCCAGTCGATGCCGAACTTCACCCGTGAATAGTGGCACGCCAGGCCGAAGATCTCGTTGTCGAAGTGCCACCCACCGGTCCCCTGCCAACCGTACTGCTCGCCCAGGAACTCATCGATCTTCTCGCCCAGGTCATCGTAGTAGTTGGTGATCGTGAAGGTCTTGATCCGCTTCACGAAGACCCACCAGAAGAAGTGACGCAGTTCAACGTTTTCGAAGAACTTCAGCTCGATCCGGCAGAACCGCTTGATGATGGCACGCACCAGGCGGCCGTCCATGTAGTTCCACCGCAGCGGGTTGATGCCCTCGGACCGAAACGAATGGCTGTGGATGATCCACCCCACACCCTCGCGCGCCGCCGTGCGATATAGCGCGCTGACGATTCCGATATCGTCGGTCATGTCGATGTAGGGCAGCGAGGCTCGGATCGTGCAGTTGGTCAGCTCGCGAGACTCCTCCCAGTCGGCCACCACGGTGTGCAGATCGACATCGAGCCCCTCGAGCACCTGCCGCAGGTTGGTCTTGGCGATCTGCGAATCCCACCCGTTGTCAAAATGCACCGCCAACGGCCTCAGGCCCAGCTCCTTGCACTTGTACAGGCAGTAGCACGTGTCCCGCCCACCGCTGATCCCGACGATGCAGTCGTAGGTCTTGCCCCGTCCCTGACGCTTGATCTTCTCGACGATCTTCAACAGCTCGGCGTGGCCGGTGTCGGTCAGAGGGTAGAGCCGGTCGAGTTTGTCGTGCAGGTGGCAGTGGTTGCAGACCCCATCGGAATCCAGCACCACGCCGTCGATGTGGTCGTGCATCACGCAGCGAGTGCACCGGCGGAGGTCGCCGGAGGCCTCCAGCGGCACGGCACTCATACACGCTCCCGCACGCTGTCACGGCCCAGCGAGTCGATGAGTTCCTGCTGGGTGGGAAAGGTGATCAGGATTCCGCGTCGTCGTCCGTGGTAGACGAACAGGCTGCCGGCCGACACCGCCGATGCGCCCGCTTCGTGGACCGCACGGCCCAGGTCAGCCACGCTGCCGGCTCCGCCCAGGGCGATCACCGGCACTCCCACCACCGCGGTGACCTTCGAAACCAGTTCCAGGTCGTACCCCTCCCAGGTGCCGTCCCGCCTTATCGAGTTGACCAGGATCTCGCCGGCTCCCTGTTCCTGCATCCCCACCGCCACCTCGCAGACGTTGCGACCACTGCCTCGGGTTCCCCGGTGCGTGAAGACCTCGTAGTCGTCACCACTGCTCAGTGCGTCCAGCGAAACCACCACGCACTGGCTGCCGAACTTCGCCGCACACTCGGCGACCAGCCCGGGCAGCTCGAGTGCCGCGGTGTTCAGCACCACCTTGTCGGCCCCGCAGGCCAGCATCTGGCGAACCGCCTCGACATCCCGCAGCCCGCCACCCACGGCCACCGGCATCAGGCTCTCGTCACAGATCTCCTTCACCCGCTCGACGTCCGGAATCCGTCCCGCCGCGGTCGCCTCGATGTCCAGCAGGATCAGCTCATCGACATCGTTGGCGTTGAAGACCCGCACGGCGTTGATCGCACAGCCGATGTAGGTCGGATCGTCAAAACCCACGGTCTTGACGATCCCACGTTCGGTCAGCAAGAGCGTCGGGATCACGCGGACATGCGCCATCAGTCAGTCACCCGAGGTGTTGGTCTTCTCCAGGACAAATGGCCCGAGCACGATCGCGTCGAGCCCTGTAGCAAAGTACGTTCGCAACGCCTGGTGTGGTTGGCAGGCAATCGGATCGTTGTAGGCATTCAGGCTGGTATTGAGCACCATCGGCAGATCCGTGCGGCGACCCACCTCGGCAATCAGTTCATCGTACGCCGCGTTGGTGTCCGAATGCACGCTCTGCAATCGGCTGGTCCCATCAGCGTGCACCACCGCGGGAGCCTCGCGTGCTGTCTCCTCGGTCGCCGCAAAACACTGGGTCATGTAAGGAGAATCGGCATAGTCGACGAAGAAGCGTGAACCCTGCTCGTGACGGATACTCGGCGCCAGGGGCCGGAACTCCTCGCGGAACTTGATCCTCGAGTTGATCTCGTCCTTCATCTCCGCACGCCGGGGACTCGCCAGGATGCTCCGGCATCCCAACGCCCGCGGTCCGTATTCCATCCGCCCCTGGAACCAGCCCACGATCGCACCCCGCTCGATCAACTCGGCCGCCGCCACGCCCGGATCCTCGACCTCGCGGTACCCCGCACCGGCCCGATCGAGCACCTCGCGGATCTCACTGGCCGAGAATTCCGGACCCCAGAAGGCATGGCGATAGGTCGAGGGCACATCGCCCTGCCGCCTGGATTCCAGCAAGGCCGCTCCCAGGGCCAGCCCCGCATCGCTGCAAACCGGAGGCACGAACAGGTCCGACACCGCTTCGTGACCGCGGATCGTCCGGTTCATCAGGCAGTTTAAGCCCACTCCTCCGGCAATCGCGACCCGGTCCAGGCCGGTTGCTGCCAGGTGATGCTCCAGCAGGCTCACCACCGCGCGCTCCAGCTGCAGCTGGGCTGAGGCGGCCAGGTCGAAGTGGTCCTGGGTGATCTCCGTACCCGGAGACCTCGGCCGGACCGGCACGGGCAACTCGCCGTAAAGCCGTTCCTGCTTCGAGGGTGACGGCCCCTCGGAGGTGATTCCCCTCACGAAGCGATGCTGCAGCTCGTAGCCGCTGGGTGTGATCGCCAGCAGCTCGTCGAGTTCGAAGCGGGGCTCGCCGTAGGCGGCCATCCCCATCACCTTGTACTCGTCGCTGTCCCGCTGGAAGCCGAGGTACTGGGTGATGGCCGAGTAGAAGATGCCCAGCGAATTGGGCTTGTGGATCGCCTCGATCTCGACCAGACCCTGCGGCCCGCCCCGGCTGAGTGTCGTCGCTTTGCGGTCGCCCGAAAAGTCCATCGTCAGCACCAGGCCCTCGTCCCAGTCGGTGCCGTACCACGCGCTGGCGGCGTGGGCACAGTGGTGATCGACCAGCACCACCGGCGGCGCGTGTCCGAACTGGAAGGCGAAGTAGTCGTCTAGGATCTCCTCGAATCGCTCGTACGTCGCCCCGGCAAAGACCACCGCGTCAAGATCCTCGACCGCCAACCCGGCCTGGGCCAGGCAGAAGGTGATCGCGCTTCGAGGCAATTGTCCGTTGGCAAACTTGATCCCCAGGAACCGCTCCTCCTCGGCCGCCGCCACCAGCTGGCCGTCGACCATCAGCGCCGCAGCGCCGTCCTGGTTGCCAATCTTGATGCCGCCCGAGAGACCCAGGATGTTCATCGCGAACTGACCTCCAGGTGGCCACCGGCCACCACCGGCTCGAAGTGCCGATGCACCAGGCCCGCCTGCAGAACCGGCCCCCTGTGCAGCGGTCGACGTCGACTGACTGTCGGATTGCCCGATTCCCCGTTCACCAACGCCTCGCCCCATCACTCATGTGTCTTGTCCTGGTCGCCGAGCCGTCGAGTCGCCCTACGATCGCCGATTCCGAGAGCAGGACTCACATCATCATCTATCACCTGTCGGCCCAGAGGTTAGGATAACGGATCGAATCACCCCCTTGCATCAGCCGATTTTCCGGTCACCCGTTCCCGGTCCCAACCCCATCGCAGATCCTCGGCAGCACGCGTCTCATGACCGACCCCTCACCACCCACCGACCCACCCAGACTACCGGGTCCGAAACGACGACGGCTGCGGTGGCTGGCCGTCTCGCTGGGGCTACTGATCGGGTTGATGCTGGCCGAGGGTGTCGCACGGGTGCTGTTCACCAGCGGTCCGGCACGCTCGCTGGAGCCTCTGAGGGCGGCCCTGGCCGGCGAGCTGCTGCCCGAGGCCACGTTTCAGCGGTCGATCCCACAACCCTACCTGCTCTACTCGCCCGCACCCGGCCACCGTTCGAGCACCGGCGAAGTCGATCACAACATGCAGGGATACCGCGGGCGACCGGTTCAGCTGGCCAAGACGCCTGACCTCGTCCGCGTGCTCTGCCTGGGGGGTTCGACCACCTACGGCTGGCGTGTCGCGTCGGCCGAAGAGGCCTTTCCCGCTCAACTCGAAAAGCTCCTCAACAGCGGCCCCCCCGGCGGCGGCCGGGGGTACGAAGTGATCAACGCGGGTCTGCCGTTTGGGACCTCCGCCGAATTGCTGACCCACTACCACTTCAAGTTCCACTACTTCCAGCCCGACATCGTGATCATCCACACCGGAGGCAACGACGCCCTGGCACTGGATCGCGGTCACTACCATCCCGACTACAGCCACTGGCGCAAGCCGATGACGATGCCCGAGCCGTGGGGTCCGGGGGGCCGTCGGCTGCTGCAGAGCCGGCTCGCCGCCCTGGTCCTGCTGCCCCTGGTCGGTGGCTCACCACGCGGCTCGCAGACCATCGAACGACCCGCAGAGACGCCTCCCGAGAGTTCCTGGTTCCCCGCCGAACGATCCGACCGACCCGCCTTCCGACACAACATCGAGTCGCTGGTGCGGTTGGTGCTCGCCGACAAAGCCGTGCCGCTGCTGATGCCCTTCCGGCTCGAGACCCTACACGCCCTGACCTCCGACGACGCCGACCAGATCGAACACCACGCCAGGGTGCTCGAAGAGATTGCCAGGTCCGCCGGCGTGCGACTGGCCCCCTACCCCGCCTCGACCATCCCGCCCCGCGACTGGGTCGACGACTGCCACCTCTCACCGGAAGGCTGCCGCAAGAAGGCCGCCTACCTCGAACCGATCGTGCGTGAGTTGTCAGTCGGCGAGGTCGCTGACGACTGATCCAGCCCCAACTGCCAACGCTCGTACTCCGCCTCGCAGTCCTCGGCGCTGATGAACTTCTTCCAGACCAAACGGCCGCGGAATCCGTAACCCCGGTCTGCCTCGACCCGGCGGATCACGTACTGGAAGTCCCACGCCGGACGACGTGACTCGGCCTTGACCTGGAACCGATACATCGCAAACCGGATCTCGTCCCGGGCGGTCAGCATCCGGTCGAACATCATGATCAACACCATGCCGTGGTCGGCCCGGGCGAAATAGAACGGTCGGGTGAAGCGGGGGTACTCGTAGCTGGTCACGTTCCACGGCGACTTGTGCTCATCGTCAAACGGCAACCGCTTCGAGTCGCGACTGCGGTAGACTCCGCCGTTGCGGTGCAGGAAGTCGGTCCGAGGAGCATCGACGGATACCCACCCGGGCTCCGCATCGGGACCCGTGACGCCCCGGAAGTTGATCGCGATGTCGGTCAGCGGATTCATGTAGTTGGCCCAGAACAGCACCGCGTACCCGTGCTCGCCAAAGAGGGATGCGTCGCGCGGAGTACAGCGGAACCGGAAGTCGATCGCGTTGGGTGGAGCCAACGTCATCCCCATCGAGCTGTCCAGCTTCCAGGGACTGTCCTCAGACCGGCGGATCCACTCGACGGTCGTCTCGTCGATCTCCTTCAGCCGATACGGCCCGTGTCGCGGGCTGAAGTCGTTGGCCGGCCGGTGGTGGCCACTGATGACATGCTCGAAATTCAACGCCACGCGGAATGCGTCGTATTCGGGCGCGTCGCGGAGATTCAACAGCGAACGCACGCCGCTGAGCCGATTGGGAGAATACGAATTGTCCCAGGCGGCGACACGCAGGTCGCCGGCCTTCATCTCCAACACCTCGAAATCACCGCTGCCGTCGTCCTTGGGCACCTTCAACAGCGGCCGCGGAGGCGGCGACGGCCGGCGGACTCCCTCACCGACCGATGAACCGGCTGTCGTATCAGGCGGATCAGCCCCTCCACCTGCATCATCATCCCGGCAACCACAGCCGCTTGAGGTGACCATCAGCACAACGGCGAGCAACGCAAACAGCCGTGGCAGAATCTGTGAGAAGCGACTGATCATGACGTCCCGCTCCGAGCCCGTGGCAGGCGACGCCGCAGCGGCCCTGCCACGAAGAGTGCCAGGCACAGGGCCAGGGAGCCCAGCGAGACGATCGACCCGCGAGAGAAGCTCTCCGAGTCGTAGTAGACACTGATCGTGTGCTCGCCGGAGGGACAGGGCACCGCCCGCATGAACAGGTTGGCCGGGACGACGGCCTCGGGATTCCCGTCGACGGTCGACTTCCAGTCCGGTGTCCACGTGTCACTGAAAACGACCAGCCCGGCGCGAGCCAGCTTGACGCGGACGGTGACCCGATGAGCGGTCCGCTCGACCAGAGTCACCGTCTCGGTGGCGTCGCGACCGGCCACATCAGAAGCCGCACCGCCCGGACCGGGCAGGTCGACTTCGACAAACGTACCGCCGTCAAAGCCCTGTTCGATCAACGGCCGCAACAGCTCCTCCAGCGCCACCAGCAACTCCTGCTCGGATTCCGCCCCCGCCTCGAGACTCTCGAGTGATTCCACCTTCCGCCAACGATGCACGATCACCACCCGTGGCCCCGCCGATGCGTTTTCGAACAGGTCGTAGTCCACGCCCCGGTAGCTGAATACATCCTTCTTCAACGCCGGGTCACCGGCCAGATCGGCTGCGTAGCTTTGGTGAGCTCCCCGGGGACAGACGTAGTAGCGGACGCCCAGCAGATCGAGGAACTGCCGTTTGACGGGTCGGGGGGTGTCGGGTCCGAAAGCAAACACGTGCTGAAGGAAGGGCGGTTGCCCGGAGATGGCAAACAGGAAGTGGCTGTACCGACGCGGGATCAGGTCCTCGGCCCCGCCGGGTGTCTCGAACCGATCGATCGCAAAGCGGTTGAACAGCTTCGACGACTCGTCGCAGAGGCAGGCGATCCGAAAATCGCCCGGACGATCGGCGAGGGTTTCAGCAACGCGGTGCGAGGGGCCGGCCTTGTCCTTGACCGACGAAGACTCCAGCCACGGCGATCCCACCAGGAACAGCTCGATCGCCACCACTCCCAGCAATCCGGCCGCTCCCGCACCCGGTCTCTGCCTCCAGCGACCCAGTCCCAACGCCACTCCGCCCACCAGGACCGCCCCGGCGACGACAGCCAGTTCACCGGACAACTCACCGAATCGCTCGACCTGCAGATCCCACCGCGTCGCCAGCTCGCCGGCCCCCACCGACGTCTGCACCAGCGTTTGCCACCAGGCAGGCGGTTCGATGAGCCCGACCCAGCCGATGATCCCGTAGACCAATCCCGCCAGCCCCAGCCCGCTGGCGGCCGTCATCACCCAACGCCCTGTGCGACGACTCGAGTCGCCCCGCACCGCGTCGCAGCCCAACGCCGCCAGCATCGCCACGGCAAACAGCAGGAACAGCCGCAGGCTCATCGGACGCCGAAACAGGCTGAAGCCGGGCAGGTACAGGTAGCAGACCGAAAAGACCACGCCCCCCAGGCAATACGACACCAACCCCGCCGCAACCAGCGCCCACCACGCCGCCTCCAGCCGACGACGGCTGAACAGGCCGCAGGCCGCCAGCACCAGCCCGAGTGCACCGGCGTGGAACAGGACGTTCCAGTGCTGAGGGTCACCCCAGTAGGTCTCGCTCACCGGATCACCAAACAGGCCCGGCACCAGGGCTCGAGCCCAGTGCGAGGCCGGAACCGAGTGCGACTCGGCCAACGACAACGACAACTCGCCTCGATGAGCCTGGTCCATGAAGTCGACCGCCGGCCAGAGCACCGCCGCCACCAGGCCCAGTGCCAGCACCGCCGATCCCGCCGCGGTCGCCAGGCGGTTGAGATTGCTCCGGGACCAGCTCCGGGACCAGTCGACTGAAAACAGCAGCAGGTAGGCCGGGATCAGCCAGGCCATCACCAGGGTGAAGATCGGGAATCCCGCCAGGAACTGCAGTGCCAACAGCACCGCCAGCCCGGCCAGGCCTGCGGCGGTCCTCCGCACCGCCAGGCCATCCACTCGAGCCAGGATCCAGGGCCACCAGGCGATCGCGTACACGATCATCGCCTGGCCCTCGTGGAAGTGAACCAGCCCCGTGCCGCCTCCCACAAACACCATCGCCGCCACCGCACACGCCTCGCTCGAATACCCGCGGCCGCGGCAGTACCGCCAGATCCCGATTCCCGCCAGCAGGGTGTGGCCCACGATCAGCAGGCAGAACGCCCGCTCGGTCGAAAGCAGCAGGTGGATCAAGTTGGGAGGATACAGCACTCCCTGCTGCACGCTGGTCAGCAACGGCACACCGCAATCGGTGTAGGGGTTCCAGTGAGGAATCGTCCCCCGACCCAACATCTCGAACGCCACGTCGGCCAGCGGGTAGGCGAAGAGGTAGAAGTCGCCGTCCCGCTCGGCGGGGGCGACGCCGTCGGCGACGAACAGGTAGCGGCCGAAGAGCGCCAGCCACAGGCCCAGCGGGACCAGAGCCAGCAGCCAGTCGCGACGTGACATCACCGATCGAATCTCCCGCAGACCACCCCCCTCAGCTGCGACATCCGAAAACGACTCAAGCCGCACCCGGTGCGAAAGCCTCACACGTCATACCCAGCGACTGGGCCACCGCCTGGTTGGTCACCTTCCCCGCGTGAACGTTGACCGCCTCGGCCAAACCGGGGTCGGCTGCGGTGGCCATTTCGAGACCGTCGCTGACGATCCGCTGGACGTAGGGAAACGTCACGTTGCACAACGCATAGGTGCTGGTCCGGCCCACCGCTCCGGGCATGTTCGTCACGCAGTAGTGCACGATTCCCTGTTCGATATACGTCGGTTCCGAGTGCGTCGTGGGTCGAGCCGTTTCCACGCAGCCTCCCTGGTCGATCGCCACGTCGATGATCACCGCGCCCGGCTTCATCCGACCCAGGTCCTCGGCCGAGACCAGCTGCGGAGCCCGAGCTCCGGCAATCAACACCCCCCCGATCACCAGGTCGGCCAACGCCAGCTGCTCGCGGATCGTGTGCCGATCGCTGAACATCGTGTTGACGTTGGCCGGCATGATGTCCTCGAGGTACCTCAAGCGGTCGACGTTGATATCGAGGATCGCCACGCTGGCCTGGAAGCCCGCGGCGATCTGGGCGGCGTTCTTGCCGACCACGCCGCCGCCGAGGATCACGATGTGAGCCGGCCTCACGCCGGGCACACCACCCAACAGGATCCCGCGACCCTCCTGGGGCCGTTCCAGAAACTTGGCACCCTCCTGGATGCTCATCCGGCCCGCCACCTCGCTCATCGGCGTCAGGCACGGCAGATCGCCGTTACGTCCCCGCAGGGTCTCGTATGCCACCGCCGTCGCTCCCGATTCGATCACCCCGCGAGTCAACTCCTCGTCGGCAGCAAAATGGAAGTAGGTCATCAGCAACTGGCCCGATCGCAGTTGCTCGATCTCGGTCGGCTGGGGCTCCTTGACCTTGATCACCACCCCCGCCTCGGCCCAGACCTGCTCGGATGACTCGACGATCTCGGCACCGCAGGCGAGGTACTCGTCATCGGGAATCCCGCTCCCCTGCCCGGCTCGAGTTTCGACCAGGACCCGGTGCCCAGCCTGGACCAGCTCCTCGACACCCACCGGCAACATCGCCACGCGGTATTCGTCCTGCTTGATCTCCCGCGGTACGCCGACAATCATGACTGCGACTCCTACCTTCACGCCTGCACGTCATCAAACACCAGTTGCTGCCCTGCGACAAGGCGGCTTGATCGCTCGACATGAACTCAATAGACCCGTCACCCCAGAGCCCCTGGCCGGACGCGGCCGCAGCCGAGTACGGCTCGGTCGAGACGCTCGCCGCGGGCGAGCTGATCCGCCTGGCATTGGCCGAAGACCTCGGCGAAGCCGGAGACCTGACCGCAGAGGCACTGATCGACGAGACGGCCGTGGGACGGGTCGAGATCCGCTCTGGCAACGGCGGAACCGTCTGCGGATTGCCCGTCGTCACGCAGCTCTTCGAAACTCTCTCGCCGCAGGTCCAGGTCACTCATCACGTGCGTGACGGACAAGCCGTCGACGGACCCACCCGCCTGGCCACGCTCGAGGGGCCGGTCCGCGGGCTGCTGGCCGGAGAACGCACGGCACTGAACTTCCTGGGCTACCTCTCGAGCATCGCCACCCAGACCGCCAACTGCGTCGAAGCCCTGGCCGGGTCCGCCGCCGAGGTGCTCGATACCCGCAAGACCCTGCCCGGCTGGCGGAGACTGGCCAAGTACGCGGTCGCCTGCGGAGGCGGAACCAACCACCGCATGGGACTCTTCGATGCGGTCCTGATCAAGGACAACCACCTGGCCAGCCGAGGCGACACGGGCAATGTCGCCGCGGCGGTCACCGCCGCACAGGCCGCCTTTGACGTCGACGTGCCCGTGCAGGTCGAAGTCGATACGCTCGAACAACTCGCCCAGGCACTCGACGCTCTGCCGGATATGGTGCTGCTGGACAACATGACGACCGAGCAACTGGCGCGGGCCGTGGAGATCCGCAACCAGCAGGCCCCCACCGTCGTGCTCGAAGCTTCCGGAGGCATCACGCTCGAATCACTCGCGACTGTCGCCGGCACCGGAGTCGACCGGATCAGCATCGGGGCACTGACCCACTCGGTGACCAACTGGGACGTCGGCTTCGACTGGATCGACTGAGACGGCCCAGGGGTAGCTCGCGGCGGACCAGCAACAGGCTGTAGAACTCAGAGTCTGGGGTCAGACGCCGCCCACAGAAAGTCCCGCTCCACCCAGAACGGCACGCAGGCGGGGCCTGACCCCTTCCCGCGAGAGTTGGCGGTTGGAATAAAGGGTTCAGGCCCCGCCTGCGGGACGCTCCAGGGGAACCAGGCCAAACTGGGCGCGGCGTCTGACCCCAAGGTCCGAGTTCCTTCTCATGAACGGGCCCCTAGGCCAACAACCCCTCGATCGGCTCGGCCTTGTAGACGTGATGCGGCTTCTCCTCGGCGTCGTACCAGGCGGCGGTGTGAGGAATCCCCAGTGCGTGGTAGATCGTCGCCGCCATCGTCTCGGGAGTCTGCTTGGCTTCCTTGGGGTGGCCGCCGATCTTGTCGCTGGCACCGACCACCGTCCCGCCGCGGACCCCGCCTCCGGCAAAGAACACGCTCTGAACCGCCCCCCAGTGGTCACGACCGGGCAACTCGTAGTGCTGCGGCAGTCCGAACACCTTCGGAGTCCGTCCGAATTCGCCGGCCATCACGATCAGCGTCGATTCGAGCAGACCCTTGTCGTCGAGATCCGAAATCAGTGCGGCGACCGACTGGTCCATCGGAGGCAGCAGGTTGTTCTTCAGGTTGGGGAAGGCGTTGCCGTGAGTGTCCCAGGTCTCGTTGCGACCCATGTTCACCTGCACCAGCCCCACACCGCACTCGATCAGCCGACGCGCCAGCAGGCAGGATGAGCCGTAGAGGTTTCGGCCGTACAGCGATCGGACCGGATCGGGTTCGGTCGAGAGATCAAACGCCTTGCGGACGCCACTGGAAGAAAGCAGCGAAATGGCACTCTCGCGGTATCGGCCCAGGTCGCTGACCGAGGCGAGGCGATCGAGGTGACTCTGTTGACGCTCGACGATACTCAACAACCGCGTGCGGTCTTCGAGACGCTGCTGGGTCACTCCCTCGGCCAACGCCAGGTTCGGCGGCTGGAACTCGATGCTGCCCACGTGCTGCATCGGACGCCGCTGGTGGTCGAAGCAGTTGGGACAGGCCCCGTACATCTGGCACTGGGGAGCCGCGTTGATCACCCACGGGTCGTGACGCTCGCCCATCACCCCGCCGAACTGGCCGGGAATGATCCGGCCACTGTGGTGAGTCAGCATGTCGGGGATCACGGCGGCAGCGGGCAACCGGCTGCGGTCCCGCAACAGGTAGCCGACCTGCGAGACGATCGAGGGGTGGTCGGTGGCCTGGGGCATGTTGCCCGAGAAGCCTCGAGGAGTGTCGCTGCGGCCGGTCAGCATGATGTGATGACCCAGCGAATGGCCGTTGGTCGAGTGCGACAGCGAACGGACCACGGCCCACTTGTCGCTGCAGGCGGCCAGGTGCGGCAGGTGCTCGCAAATCTGCAGACCCGGTGTCTTGGTCGAAATCGGCTCGAACTCGCCCCGGATGTTCGCCGGAGCGTCGGGCTTCATGTCGAAACTGTCGTGCTGGCCGAGTCCACCCGAGAGAAACAGGTAGATCACCGACTTTTGGGGCGCGGTGCGGTTCGCTTCTCGAGCCGCCTCGACGTCCGAGAGACTCAGGCCCATCAGGCCGATCGAGCCGGCCTGCAACCACTCGCGACGCGACAGCCGCGGATGAACGATCGGTGAATGTCTCGTGACTCGCATGACTGGGATCCTACCAGAGTGTTGTAGCCTGTGACAAATCGAGTTGCCCGCCCGCGGAATCCCTCGCTCAGGCCTTGACCGATGTCGGAGCATTTCAAGAATGGAACACACTACAGGACCGCACTACGGATCCCTGTTTTTCTTGTTCGGCATTCTCCGCGAAAAGGGCGGCAGCAAAATTATGACGGGATACACGGTCCACACCGGATCCAATGACAATTTCCGTGACGGCTGGGACGAGATCTTCAGCGACGGCAAGAAGAAACCGGCCCCGAAGCAAAAAACTCGCGGCAAGTCCCAGGCCCGCGCGAAGAAGTCCCCCGGCCAGCAGTCGGGCAAGTCGGGCAGGAAGAAACGCTAGTCGCCGGTAACCCGCTCCAGGGACCTCCAGGGACCAGGACCCGTGCAGTCGTTGTTGGCGCGGTTGGAACAGGCGGTCGCCGACGGCCGGATCGATCGCGATTCGGCCGATCGGGCCGGCCGCTGGCTGAACGACCCGGCACTGGCCGAATTCTCCGATGACGTCAGAGCACTCATCGACGCCGAGGACTTCGACCGGCTGGTCGAGTTGTTCTGGGAAGAGATCCCGTTTGGGACCGGAGGCCGTCGCGGAGTGATGGGACCGCTGGGGACCGCCACGATCAATGCCCGCACCATCGCAGAAAGCGCCCACGGCCTCGCCTGCCACCTCAAGGAATCCGGACACCCTGACGGCCGCATCGCCGTCGCCCACGACACGCGACACCGTTCGAGCGAATTCGCACGGCTGACGGCCACCACCCTGGCCGCTCATGGTTTTGATGTCCTCGAATTCGACGGATACCGGGCCACACCCACCCTGTCGTTCACCGTCAGGCACCTCGACTGCGTCGCCGGAGTCGTCATTTCCGCCTCGCACAACCCGCCCACCGACAACGGCTTCAAGGCCTACTGGTCCCACGGCGGACAGGTGCTGCCTCCGCACGATCAAGGCATCATCGACTGCGTCGCAAAGAGCGCGATCATCCCCAGGCTCGATTACGAACAGGCCGTACAACAGGGCCGGATTCGCCGGCTCGGTCCCGAGATCGACCGGGCCCACCAGCAGGCAGTCCTCGACGTGCGGACCACCTCCATCGACCACCTGGACCTCGACCCCGCCCGACTCAAGGCACTCTACACGCCGCTGTGTGGGGTCGGAGCCGTCTCGGTCGTGCCGGTACTGCGGCAAGCCGGTTTTGCCAGGGTCGAAGTCTTTGCGGCTCAGGCCGAGCCCGACGCCGACTTTGCGGGAGTTCCCGACCGGCTGCCCAACCCCGAACGACACGAGGTGTTCGGGCCGGCGATCGAGGCGGCTCGAGAATCCGGAGCGGTGCTGGTGATGGCCACCGACCCCGACGCCGATCGACTCGCCGTCGCAGCACCCCGACCCGGTGGCCAATGGGAGGTGATGACCGGGAACCAGTTGGCCGCCATCCTGCTCGATCACCTGCTCCGCAACCGTACGTGGCCCACAGACGCCTACGTGCTGAGTACCCTGGTCACCACGCCGCTGCTGCGAGTCCTCTGCCAGGCACACGGAGTCGAAGCCGTCGATGACCTGCTGGTGGGCTTCAAACACATTGCCGGGGAAATCGAGAGCCGCGGGCCTGAGGGGTTTATTTTTGGATGCGAGGAGTCGATCGGGTACCAGGCGGGAACCTACTGCCGCGACAAGGACGCCGCGGTCGCCGCACTGCTGACCGCAGACATCGCACTGGAACTCCACCACGACGGCCAGACACTCTGGCACCGACTCGACCAGATTCACTCGGACCACGGATCCGTCGACGAATTCCAGCACTCGGTCTACGCACAGGGACCAGGCGGCCGGCAACAGATCGATGAGGCGATGCAATCACTGCGGCACAACCCGCCTGCGGAAGTCGGCCAGCACCGCTGGCGAGGAGTCCGGGACTATCACGCACATGAAATCCGCAGCCTGCCCGAGAACATCACCGGTAGCCCGCTGCCGAATCCCTCGAGTGACCTGCTGATCTTCGAGGCGGTTGCCGAGGACGCCGTCGAGGTCACTCTCGCAGTTCGACCCTCCGGGACCGAGCCCAAGATCAAGTTCTACGGCTTCGCCCGACAGACCACCCCCGGAACGGGCGATACCCGAGCCGCCATCCTGCAACTCCGCGATGGACTCAACACTCTCCTCGAACAGCTCATCACCTGACACCCAGCCACCCAGCCACCCAGCCACCCAGCCACCCAGCCACCCAGCCACCCAGCCACCCAGCCATGCCCGAGTCCTCAACAAGCCAGCCGTCGACCTCCCGCCTGCTGCCGGTGCTGCAGCTGATCCGCCTGCCGGCGGTCTTCACCGCGTTGGCCGACATCCTGCTGGGCAGACTGCTGGTCCCTTTTCCCACCGATGCCTCCAACACGCTGCCCGTCCTGATCCTGCTCCTGATCGCCTCCGCGGGACTCTACCTCTCGGGCATGGTCTTCAACGATGTCTTCGACCGGCATCTGGACGCACAGCAGCGGCCGGGACGTCCGTTGCCGTCGGGGCGAGTGAGCCTGAGGGTGGCGGTGTGCCTGGGCGTGTTGCTGATGGCCGGTGGATTGGCGGCGGCGGCGGTCGTCTCGATCCTGGCCAAGTCGCCGGCCAGCCTGGTCGTCGCCCTGGCCCTGGCCGGGTGCGTGCTGGCCTACGACGGGCTGCTGAAAACCACCCCGCTGGGCCCGCTGGCGATGGGGGCCTGCCGCAGCCTGAATCTGCTGCTGGGTGCCACCGCCGCGGGATCATTCGATGCACTGGCCCAGGGGCCGCCACTGTTCGTCGCCCTCGGCATGGGACTCTACATCACCGGCGTCACCTGGTTCGCACGCAACGAATCGGGTACCAGCGATCGCCGACAACTGACCGCCGCCGTGATGCTGATCAACGTCGGCCTGGCGACGCTGGTCACCTTCGCCGGCCTGGCCACCTCCGACCTCAAGCAAAACGCCTCCACGTCGGTGCTGCTGCTGATGGCCCTGATCATCGTCTCGATCAACCGACGCCTGATCGCGGCCATCCGAGATCCTCGACCCGAACGGGTCCAATCGGGAGTCGGCATCCTGCTGCTCTCGCTCGTCATGATCGACGCCACGCTGGCGCTGGCCGTGAAAGAAAACACCATCGCCGCACTGCTGATCGCCTCGTTGCTGATCCCCGCCATTCTCCTCAAACGCTGGATCCCCGTGACCTGATCGTCAGCACGACGCCGGGCGAGAATCGCAAGCAGCCCCCAGCCGGCCGTCGGTGGGCCGGATGAGAGCTGCTTGTTGTCCGAAGTGACCCCGAGGGGATTTGAACCCCTGTTGCCGGATCGAAAGTCCGGAGTCCTGAACCTGACTAGACGACGGGGCCAAGCCGGTTTCGGGCCACACTCT